>ERZ1106964.803-NODE-803-length-27823-cov-4.890630_pt1 | contig 27823 bp, 18 predicted proteins | sample MGYA00403682_ERZ1106964 | MGnify/ENA primary metagenome ERZ1106964 (study PRJEB35170, sample SAMEA104062451) | human gut metagenome | biome: human gut; feature: human-associated habitat; material: faeces | place: Denmark | collected 2013-04-10 ...
TGAAATTCCTAATTGCATTACGAAGCCATTATACTTCCGATAAGTAAAATTATCAATAGTTTTTTTACAAAAAATGAAGATTTTTTAATAAAGGGAACTATCTTACTTCGCTTCCAGAAATACTCTGTACCTCGAATACACTGGTATTATAGTATAATTTCTTAAGAATTTCCATATCTTTTTTGTTTTTATTTTCTTACGAAATTCTTACACAAACACCATTTTATAGCGTTTTTGTACGGATATCAGTACATTTTGCCTGTTTTTTCACTTTGTGGCAGCTTTGTGGCAGGAATGTGTCATAATGGCATGTTCATTTTGATGCATAACTGTGGATATTTTGAACATTATAAATTCATATTCAAAATATCATCTTGTATTATCGGAAGTACGTGTTATAATGTTCATATATATCTATTGTTTTTATTATTTTGAACACGTTCATTTTATCAGTTTCTTCCTTATTATTAAACATACATTTTCAGGCATAAACGTGTGGACACTCTCCCACGTTTCCATGGCCGCATGTTTCATGATAAGTGTCGCAAACATGATTCAACTGATTCGGAGGATGACTATGGATCGTTTGGGATTACTCTGCAGAAATATTTATGAGAACAACAAGATGTCACAGCGGGAGCTGGCGGCAGCGATGGATCTTTCGCTCGGGACCTGCAACCATCTCGTGAAGGATGGGTTGGCACAGGAGCTCTTCACGTTTGATCCGGCTGAGGGGACTTATTCTTTATTAAAGGGCGGTGTGGATCTTTTAAGAAAATACCGGATGGACAGCGCCGTGATCCTGGCGGCAGGATTCGGGTCCAGATTTGTACCACTGACATTTGAGACGCCGAAGGGACTTTTAGAAGTCTATGGCGAGCGCATGATCGAACGCCAGATCAAGCAGCTTCATGAGGCCGGTGTCACAGATATCACAATCGTGGTCGGTTATTTAAAGGAGAAGTTCGAGTACCTGATCGACAAATTCGGTGTCAAGCTTCTCTATAACCCGGAATACCACAACAAGAACACGCTAACAACGCTCTACCGCGCCCGGGAGTGTTTTATCGGAAGGAACACATATCTTCTCTCGTCCGACAACTGGATGCGGAATAATATGTACCACACTTATGAATGCGGCGCATGGTACTCTTCCGTATTTATGAAAGGCGAGACTTCTGAATGGTGTCTTGAGACGAGCAAAAAGGGACTGCTCACCGGCGTTAAGGTCGGCGGCGCGGACTCCTGGGTCATGTATGGTCCGGTGTTCTTCTCAAAAGAGTTTTCGGAACAGTTCTTCCCGATCCTTGAAGAATATTATCATACCCCGGGAACGGAGCAGATGTACTGGGAACAGGTTCTCGCAGACCTCTTAAACGGTGAGGTCGACAGCCATCTTCCGGGCAAGCATCACTTCCCGGTGCCGGAAATGTATATCAACAAACAGCCGGACAACCAGGTGTACGAGTTTGAAAACCTTGAGGAGCTCCGCCTTTTCGATGAGCGCTACCAGAATCATTCCGACAATATCGCGATGGAACTGATCTCCGAGGTCCTTCATGTTCCGGAATCCGAGATTACAGGGATCAAGTGCCTGAAAACGGGTATGACCAACAAGTCTTTCCTGTTCAAGGTCCATGATAAGTCCTATATCTGCCGGATTCCTGGTCCGGGCACCGAGCTCTTGATCAACCGGAAACAGGAAAAGGCTGTCTACGATGCCGTAAAAGGATCCGGGATCACCGAGCATGTTGTATACATGAACGGGGAGACTGGTTACAAGATTTCTGAATATTATGAGGGCGCGCGCAACAGCGATCCGCGCAACTGGGATGATGTGGCGAAATGTATGGCGCTTGTGGAAAAGCTCCATGATTCGAAGCTCCATGTCGACCATTCTTTCGATATCCGGGAGCGGATCAGTTTTTATGAAGCGCTGTGCCGCGGTTACGAAAAGAAGCTCTTTGAAGATTATCCGGAAGTAAAAGCTCACATGCTCACACTGCTCGACCGCCTCGACCGTCTGAACCGGCCGAAGGTCCTGTCCCATATCGACAGTGTGTGCGACAATTTCCTATTCCTGCCGGACGGTGATATCCGCCTGATCGACTGGGAGTACTCCGGCATGTGCGATCCGCTGATCGATGTGAGCATGTGCGCGATCTATTCTTATTATAATGATCTTGAGGTCGAAAAGCTCATTACGACTTACCTGCACAGGGAGCCGACTTCCGAGGAGCGGTTCGTCTACTACGCATATATCGCTCTCGGCGGATTTTTGTGGTGCCTGTGGGCAGTGTATAAGAGCAGTGTCGGCGAGGAATTTGGCGATTACACGATCGTGATGTACCGGTATGCGAAGCGGTTTTATAAGAAGATCATCACTGCGCCGGAATTTCTTGGGATCGGAAAAGCCGAATAGTTGCCGCATTTTTCTGTGAATTTTTTCAAGACGTATCTGTATTTTTATGCTATACTGAAAATACGCAGATAACGTCCATATGGTCCCGGGATGGAGCTGTGATAAAATGCCAGCTGTCCCGGGATCTTTTACATTGAAAATACCGGGGCAAAGACTGTTTGACCCCGTTCTTATTGAAATACAAGTTTAAAAGGGGGATCTCCATGAGACAAAAGAAACGAGCGGCGGCGCTTCTTCTAAGTGCCGTCATGGCTTTTTCCGCTGTGAGTCCGGCGCTTCCGGCCTGGGCGGCGGCCTGGCAGAAGAACGCATCCGGCTCTTATATCGGAAGTGATGGTTCCGTCCTTACCGGGATCCTGTCGCGAGGTGTCGATGTTTCCCAGTGGCAGCAAAATATCAACTGGTCTGCAGTCGCCGCTGATGATATCCAGTTTGCGATGATCGGAGCCCGCTACAACAACGCGGTAGACCCATATTTTGAGACAAACGTGCGCGGGGCGGCCGCTGCTGGTCTCCGGGTCGGCGTTTACCTCTACTCCTACGCGACAACAACTGCGATGGCGGAATCCGACGCAGATTTTGTCCTGAACCTTATCAAGGACTACCCGATCTCCTATCCTGTCGTCCTCGACGTGGAAGCACAGGAGATGAACAATCTGACTCCGGCGCAGCTTTCTGATATTATCAACGCATTCTGTAAAAAAGTCGAGACAGCCGGATATTATCCGATGGTCTATACCAATGATTACTGGATCAACAATAAGATCGATATGACGAAGGTCCACTATGATGTCTGGATCGCCCGCTACGACGCAAAACCGTCCTACCAGGGTGCGGCATTCTGGCAGACGTCAAACCAGGGAACCGTAAACGGGATCAGTGGAAATGTGGATATCAACTTTTCTTTTAAGGACCTGAGTGGAAAACTTCCGGCGAACCGCTGGCGCTTGATCGGGGACAAGTGGTACTATTATAAGAATTATGTAAAACAGACGGGCTGGATCAATGACGGACAGAGCTGGTATTACCTGAATCAGGATGGAACCCAGTATAAAGGCTGGCTCCTCTTAAACAACCAGTACTACTATCTTCTCCCGACCACCGGGCAGATGAAGACCGGATGGCTGCAGGCGGAGGACGCATGGTACTATCTGAATTCCGACGGCACGATGGCAAAGGACTGGATCCAGGTCGATGGGAAATATTACTATCTGTTAAACGGCGCGATGGTAACCGGATGGCTGCGGATCGATACGGATTACTATTATCTGCGCGGCGATGGTTCGATGGTAACCGGCTGGCGGAAGATGGACGGAAAATATTATTATTTTGGCAGCAACGGAAAGCTCGTCCGCGGGTGGGCGGATATCGACGGAAAGCGGTATTTCCTCCAACAGGACGGAACGATGCTGACCGGCTGGCAGACGATCGATGGGCTTCTGTACTATTTTGACGCGAGCGGCGCAATGGCGGCCGGATGGACGAAGCTTGACGGTTACTGGTATTACTTCAATAACGAAGGAAAGCTGATGACCGGCTGGATGCAGCTTGACGGGAAGTTCTATTATCTCCACACCGACGGACGCATGGTCATCGGATGGCAGAGTGACGGAACAAACAAGTATTACATGGATACGGTATCCGGTGTGATGTCGGTTGGCTGGAAGCAGATCGAACAGAGCTGGTATTACTTTAACCAGTCCGGACATATGATCACAGGCTGGCTGAACGACGGCGGAAAGTATTATTATCTGAATCCGGCAGATGGAAAGATGATTTCCAACGGCTCATTCGTTGTAAACAATGTCAACTATACCTTCAATAAGAGCGGTGTCTGCCTGAGTGAGACGTCTGCGATCGGCGGCGGGTCCGCGGGAAGTGTATACACGCCTGGAACGTCCGGAACGCAGATCAACGGAAGTAATTATACCGGAACTCCGGCGACCGGAAACAGCCAGAATGGAATTACGACCGGAACGCAGGTGGGATCTGCTCCGGGCGGAAATGCAGGAACGACTGCGACTTCTCCTTCTTCGAATCCGACTGGAAATTCAACCAGCAGCCCATCCGGAAATTCGTCAGGAACCGGAATGGCGGCTGGAAATTACCAGACCGGCGGTCCTGGGTACTCATCCGGTTCAACCGGCAGCACTTCCGGAAGCTCGGCTTCCACAACCGCCCCCGGCGGCAGTACAGGTACTTCGACTGTAAGTCCTGGCGGAAGTAATGGAACGAGCAGCAATAACAATTATTATACAAATACCGGCAGTGTGACCGGCCCTGGAAGCGCCGGCGCGAACTACAACTACAGCTCCGGCTCATCCAGCACCAGCACACCGGGAAGTTCCGGTTCTTCGTCCTCCGGAAATCTGTCCGAGTATCAGACGGGCGGACCGAAGTAGGGCTGAATTTGAATTATTTGGAATTTTTCTGTTTACGAAAAAACACCGCTCCGGCAGGAAATCATACATTCCTCCCAGAGCGGTGTTTTTATGTACTAATTTTCACCATTTTATGTTACAGTGATCACACCTCAAAGATCATATCCCCATAACTCGGGATCGGCCAGTATTCTTTGTCGACGATCATTTCGAGCTGGTCGGCCGGGCTGCGGAGTGCCTGCATTGCCGGGATGATCTCGTCGTAGCAGAAGTGGGCGCGTTTTTCCATGCTCTCGATGTGCTGATACTCTTCTACAAGGTCCTCAAGTTTCGCACGGGCAACTTTCATGTCGGAGAGCAGGTCGGAAACTTCGATGAGAAGTTCTGTCTGGACGCTGTTGTCAGCTTCCGGGCATGCAGTCTTCACAGCGCTTAAGGACTGTGCGAGAACTGTCGTATAGCGGACAACCGCCGGGATCAGCTGCTTTCCAGCAATGTTGATCATGGATTTCGCCTCGATATTGACGGATTTCGCGTAGGATTCATACTCGATCTCCGCTCTCGCAACAAGCTCTTCCTTCGTGTATACACCGAAATCGCCGAACAGTTTGAACGCTTTCTCGGTCACAAGTGCCGGGATGGAATCCACCATGCACTTTAAGTTCGGGAGTCCGCGGCGCTCTGCCTCTTCCACCCACGCCTCACTGTAGCCGTTGCCGTTGAAGATGATACGGCGGTGCTCAGCGAGAAGTTTCTTGATCATATCATGAACCGCAAGGTCGAAATCCTCTGCCTTTTCAAGTTCATCGGCAGCTTCCTTGAATGCCTCTGCAACGATCGTATTTAACACAACGTTTGCGGAGGAAACGGAGTCGGAGGAACCGACCATACGGAACTCAAACTTGTTTCCTGTGAATGCGAACGGGGATGTACGGTTTCTGTCTGTCGCATCTTTATCGAAATCCGGAAGTGTCGTAACACCGGTCTTTAAGGTACCGCCGATCTTTGAGTGAGTCGCGGAACCTGTAGAAATCAGCTGGTCGATCACATCCTCAAGCTGCTCACCTACGAAGATGGAGATGATCGCTGGCGGTGCCTCCTGAGCGCCGAGACGGTAGTCGTTGCCCGGAACAGCCGCAGACTGGCGGAGCAGATCCGCATGGCGGTCAACTGCTTTCATAATGCAGGCAAGGACAAGCAGGAACTGGATATTCTCATGCGGAGTCACGCCCGGATCCAGCATATTGATGCCGGTGTCGGAAGCCAGGGACCAGTTGTTATGTTTACCGGAACCATTGACGCCCTGGAACGGTTTTTCATGGAGCAGGCACGCCATTCCGTGACGGCTTGCAACCTTTTTCATTGTTTCCATAACGAGCTGGTTGTGATCAACGGCAAGGTTTGCCTTTGTGTAGATCGTTGCGAGTTCATGCTGTGCCGGAGCGACCTCGTTGTGCTGGGTCTTTGCGGTAACGCCCAGCTTCCAGAGCTCTTCATTTAACTCTTTCATATAGGAACCGATCCGCTCGCGGATAACACCGTAATAGTGGTCATCCATCTCCTGTCCCTTCGGCGGCATCGCGCCGAATAAGGTACGTCCGGTGTAGATCAGGTCTTTTCTCTTTAAATATTTGTCGCGGTCGATCAGGAAGTACTCCTGCTCCGGTCCTACGGACGGAGTAACACGCTTTACTTCTGTGTGGCCGAAAAGGTGGAAGATTCTTGTCGCCTCTTTGTCGATGGCCTGCATGGAGCGGAGAAGCGGGGTCTTTTTATCGAGCGCTTCTCCTCTGTAGGAACAGAAGGCGGTTGGGATACAGAGTGTTACGCCGGTTGCATCTTTCTTTAAGAATGCCGCGGAAGTGCAGTCCCAGGCGGTATATCCACGGGCCTCGAAGGTCGCGCGCAGGCCGCCGGACGGGAAAGAAGAACCATCGGTCTCGCCCTTGATCAGCTCTTTTCCAGAAAGATCCATCAGAACTTTTCCCTGGGAATCAAAATTTCCGATAAAGGAATCATGTTTCTCGGCGGTCACGCCGGTCAGCGGCTGGAACCAGTGGGTATAATGGGTCGCACCGTTGTCGACTGCCCAGTCTTTCATCGCATGGGCAACCACGTCAGCGATCGTCGGGTCCAGTTCGCTGCCATCCTCGATGGTCTGCTTTAACTTTTTGTAGACACTCTTCGGGAGACGTTCTTTCATCACGGAGTCGTTGAACACATTCTCTCCGAAGATCGCCTCTACATTGATGTTTTCACTCATAAACTGCTCCTCCTCGTTTCTGTATAAATAGCCAGCCGCCGTATGGGGCATTTTGCTGCGTCACGCGCGTAAAACACACGGCTACAGCTGATCACGGCTGTCGGAAAAATCATACGTTTTATCCTGTATGCAATTACCTGATACTCCGGCTCTTTCCGCAAAAAGACCAGGATCAGACGGATTTGGTTCAAAAATCGTAACGATTCAGCAAGTCTGCGCATCTACTGCACTGATCAGTAGGAAAATACTGGCTTGAAAAAATGTTCTCCCTGCTGCGAGGGAGAACATTTCTTTAACTGCATGATAATGCAAGCTAAACGGATCAGTCAGCTTTGCCGACAGAACCGAATAACTCCATTTTTGTCTTAACGGTCTCTTTAATTGCGTCGAAGCCCGGAGCAAGAAGTTTTCTCGGGTCGAATCCCTTTCCTTCAAGGTCCTTTCCTGCTTCGATGTATTTTCTTGTAGCTGCTGCGAATGCAAGCTGGCACTCGGTGTTTACGTTGATCTTCGCTACGCCGAGGGAGATTGCTTTCTTGATCATATCTTCCGGAATACCGGTACCGCCGTGAAGAACGAGCGGCATATCGCCAACTGCCTCTTTGACAGCTGCGAGTGTCTCAAAGCTTAAACCTTTCCAGTTTGCCGGGTATTTTCCGTGGATATTGCCGATACCTGCTGCGAGCATATCAACGCCGAGGTCAGCGATCATCTTACACTCGTTCGGATCTGCGCACTCGCCCATACCGATCACGCCGTCTTCCTCGCCGCCGATCGCGCCAACCTCTGCCTCAAGGGACATTCCCTTCTCACGGCAGATACGGATCAGTTCTTTTGTCTTTTCAACGTTCTCTTCGATCGGGTAATGAGAACCGTCGAACATGATGGAGGAGAATCCGGCATCAATGCACTTTAAGCATCCCTCGTAAGTACCATGGTCTAAGTGAAGCGCAACCGGAACAGTGATCTTCATCTCTTCTAACATTCCGTTTACCATTCCTACTACGGTCTTAAAGCCTGTCATATATTTTCCTGCGCCCTCTGAAACACCCAGGATAACCGGGGATCTCAGCTCTTCTGCCGTCTGCAGGATTGCTTTTGTCCACTCAAGGTTGTTGATGTTGAAATGTCCTACTGCGTACTTGCCGTCTCTTGCTTTCTCAAGCATTTCTTTCGCTGTTACTAACATATAGGCCTCCATTTGAATCGTTATTTTGACAGAACAGCCTGTCCCGCCGGATCTTCCGTCTGTTTCCATTTATATGCGGAGCAGATGCCATCTATTCCCAACAGGTACTGTTGTCATGATAATTTTATTATAACCGATTTACCCTACTTTGAAAAGGTTTGTTTCACAGTTTCTTCCATTTCCTCCGGCTTGCACTGACGGTTGTGGAGGATCTTCGCGTCGCGGATCTCCTCGATGGCCTGCGGGATCTTCACACCGGAAATGCGCTCCATCTCATCGATCAGGGCGAACTCATCAGTATCCTCTTTCTTTCCGAGAACTGCCTCCATAACACTTCTGGAGAACTTGTACGGGCTTGCTGTGGACGCGATAACAGTCTTTGTGGCATCGCCGGTCTTCGCCTTATACTGTTCGTAAACGGCCGCTGCGACGCCTGTGTGGGTGTCAATCAGATATCCGGTATCGTCGAATACTTTCTTGATCTCCTTCGCGTTCTCTTCCATATCTGCGTAACCGGCGGAGAAGTCTTTCATGAACTCCTTCATCTCCGGTGTGATCTCGTATTTTCCGTTCTTTGAGAGCTGCTCCATCAGTTCCTTTGTCTTTGCGGCATCTCTTCCGCAGCTTAAGTAGAGCAGGCGCTCTAAGTTGCTGGAAACGAGGATGTCCATGGACGGGGATGTGGTCAGGATAAACTCGCGGTTTTTATCATAGGTTCCTGTCTGGAAGAAATCATACAGGACCTTATTGTCGTTGGACGCGCAGATCAGCTTTCCAAACGGAACGCCCATCTGTTTTGCGAAATATGCTGCCAGAATATTTCCAAAGTTTCCGGTCGGCACAACAACATTAACCTTCTCATCCTTTGCAATCTCGCCGTTTGCGAGAAGTTTCGCATATGCGTATACATAGTAAACAACCTGCGGAACGAGACGGCCGATATTGATGGAGTTTGCGGAGGAGAGCTGGAATCCCATTGCATCCAATTCTTTCGCGAATTCTTTGTCTCCGAAGATCTTCTTGACGCCGGTCTGGGCATCGTCAAAGTTTCCTTCGATCCCAACTACGGATGTGTTTGCACCTTTCTGGGTCAGCATCTGGAGTTCCTGGACGCGGCTGACACCGTTCTTCGGGTAGAATACGATGATCCTTGTTCCCGGTACATCGGCAAAGCCGGCCATCGCTGCTTTTCCTGTATCACCGGAGGTTGCTGTCAGGATCACGATCTCATTTTTCGCATGGTTTTTCTTTGCAGCTGTTGTCATAAGGTACGGCAAGATCGAGAGCGCCATGTCCTTGAATGCGATCGTTTTTCCGTGGAACAGCTCCAGGAAGTACATTCCGTCTGCCTTTGCGAGTGGAGCGATCTCCTCGGTGTCGAATTTCTCATCGTAAGCACGGGAAATGCAGTATTTTAATTCTTCTTCCGTATAGTCTGTTAAGAACTGCTTCATTACCGCATAAGCAGTCTCCTGATATGTCATTCCGGCAAGCTCGTCCATCGTCACATCCAGTGTCGGAATGCGCTCCGGAACATAGAGGCCGCCGTCATTTGCAAGTCCTTTTAATACCGCCTGGGATGCTGTCACGCCAGTCTCCCCGCCGCGGGTACTTCCATATAATAATTCCATCGTTTTTCCTTCCTCTCTTTACGCAGATACAGTGGTAAACTTTACGGAAAGTGTAGCATACTTTAATGTCGCTTGCAAGATAAAATCAATGAAAACAGGGATCTCCTCATACACAAATATTCCTCACAAAAGTCTATTTTTTATCTCTGTTTTATACTGGAGTAACTATCAATTTTCTCCTGCCTATGATATACTCGTCTCGTTATCCACTCCAATCTGGTGACAGAAAGGAGGTGTAAATTTGGATTATGTTTTTTCTTTTATAGTTGCTGTCATGGCTGGTGTGGTATGTCACTACATCATCAAATGGTTAGACAGTAAACTGGATCGGTAACTAACCTGTAGATGCTCAACTACATAAAACGAGAAGAAACCCCTCAGAGATGCCGCTCTGAGGGGTTTCTTTTTGTGTAAATTTGAACTATGTTCTATTTCTTTCTTAGCCATTATATCATATGCAAATTTTCTTTGCAATATACTCCGATATAACTTTCATCCATTTCTTCTATGCCACAGCCGCTTTCTTCTTTTTCATCATCTGCAGTGCCGCTGAAATTCCGACGAGAACGATGCCGACAAGGTCAGTCACGGTTCCCGGAATGATCAGGCAGAGACCTCCGACGATGGATAAGAGTCTCTCGATCACATTCAGGTTCGCGAACATGTAGCCTTCAAGACCGGCTGCAACACCGAACAGACCGATCAGGGAGGTAATGATGATCGTCACAACTCCGAGAACACCGGTATCAATGAAGAGCATTGCCGGGTTGAATGCGAAGATATACGGTACGATGAACGCTGCGATCGCAAGACGGGATGCGTTTAACGCGGTCTTCATCGGGTTAGATTTCGCGATCGCGGATCCTGCGTAAGCTGCAAGAGCAACCGGTGGTGTGATATCTGCTACGATACCGAAGTAGAATACGAACATGTTGGCAGCGATCTTGTTGATTCCCATACCGTTTACAAGGATCGGTGCACATGTGGTAGCCATAATGATGTAGTTTGCAGTTGTCGGAACGCCCATACCAAGAACGATACAGGTTAACATAGTAAGGAACAGAGCTACGATCACGCGGTCACCGGCAACACCGACGATTGCGGAGATCAGAAGCTGTCCAAGACCGGTCATTGTTACGACACCGGCGATGATTCCGGCAACGCCGCAGGCAACAGCTACGGAAAGTGTATTCTTACCACCTGCCTCCAACGCGTTGATGAATCTTGTCGGGTTCATTCTTGTTTCTTTATTCGGCATGCTGACAAGGATTGCAAGGGCGGTAGCGATGATCGCTGCACGGGACATCGTGTAGCCCATCATAACCATTGCAACAAGGGCAACCAGCGGAATAAGAAGATAACCCTGACGAAGGAATAACGGTCCGAATTTCGGGAGCTCATCCTTCGGGATACCCTTTAAACCAAGTCTCTTTGCTTCCAGGTGTACTGTGATGAAGATACCTGTGAAATAAAGAAGTGCCGGGAAGATCGCTCTCATCGCGATCTCGCCGTACTGGACGCCTACCATCTCAGCCATTAAGAATGCAGCGGCACCCATGATCGGCGGCATGATCTGTCCGCCGGTGGAGGAAGCTGCCTCAACGGCTCCTGCGAATTCGCCTTCGTAACCGGTCTTTTTCATTAACGGGATCGTTACGGAACCGGTTGTTACGGTATTACCAACAGAGCTTCCGGATACCATACCGCAGAGAGCGGAGGAGATAACGGCTACCTTTGCCGGGCCGCCGGTGGAAGCGCCTGCTAAGGAGTTTGCGAGCTGGATAAAGAACTCGGAAATTCCCGTCGCCTCAAGGAAGGCACCGAACAGGATAAACAGTGCGATGTACGTCGAGCAGACACCGATCGGAGTACCGATGACACCGCCTGTCGTGTAGAACAGGTTGTATACAACAGATTTTAAAACGACTGCAAATTCTCTGCCCTGTCCGAGTCCGTTGTAGAATGCGTAGCAGATAAAGAATGTCGCTACACAGAGGATCGGGATACCGACAACGCGGCGGCAGGTCTCTGCGAGGATCAGGATACCGATCACGCCGACGATAACCTCCGTCTGGCTGATTCGGGTCGCATGACCGATGATCGTTTTAAAGTTGATAACGAAGTAGAAATAAGCACCCGCTCCGAGTACCATGAGGATAATATCGTAGATCGGGATCGAATTTTTCTTTGTGCTGCCTTTCTTCATCGGATATATGAGGAACGAAAGGATGATAACAACGCCTACAAAAAGAGAACGGCGCACACGCTCATCCCAGTTTGCAAACAGGTTCATGTAGAGCATTAACAGTGAAAATGCTGCCAGAAGATAGCGGATCACCTGTTTTGGAACGCCTTCCCAGACTCGGGTATTCGATTCACGATCATACTTTTTCATGATGGCTTCGACGTCTTCCGCGGTACCGGTCTCAACATCCGCAACAGGAGATGTGTTGACTTTCATATTGTCTTTCTCTGCCATACAAATCCCTCCTTTTTTTCACATTCCGTTCTTCCTCCCTCACACCCCTGAAGAGTTCCGGAATGCTTTCTGCCTTTTGTTCACGTTTTCTGTCTCAGAGTCCTTTATGTTCACACGAGAACTCTACTTTACTGTTTCGCCCGCAGAGTTCCCTCAGACTGATTTCTTTTCCATGGATCGTGAGTGTATGGTCCGAGACCGTACCCACGATGTACGAAAGATACGGCATCTCCTTATCAAATCCGGAAATGACCATCTCCCCGTTTTCATCATACGTCAGTGTCTGCCCATCCTCGAGCTCCGTCTGGACGCCCGCGCCAAAATTGTTGTAGATGGTGCGGACCACATAGATTTTATGGTCGCGGATCTGGTAGACATCCGTCAGCGGATACTGATTGACCGAGTGGATGAACGTCACTGAGAATTCATCCCCCTCTTTTACCCGGAAGCGGGCAAGCTCTTCATTCGTGTCCCCGTTCCTTAAGACCAGACAGTCCCCGCTTCGAAAGGTATATGCAAGAACGGCGGCAATAATTGCCGTGATTATTGCCGCCGCTGTAAAGAATCTTGCTTTCCTGTTTTTCAAGGTAATTACTTGATCGCTCCAACTTCTTTGAAGTACTTCTCAGCACCCGGATGGAACGGAACAGAAATACCAGAAACTGCATAATCGAGATCAAGCTCTTCGCCCTTTGCATGGGTAGCAGCGATTTCATCTTTGTTCTCGAAGATAGCTTTTGTGATATTGTAAACGGTCTCTTCAGAAAGCTTCGGAGATGCGATCAGAGTAGCTTTGATCGCTACAGTCTGTACATCGTCGTCAACGCCCTTGTAGGAGCCGCCCGGAATACTATAAGTTGTGTAGAACGGATGTGCATCAGCAAGGATCTTTGCATGCTCATCGTCTACAGTAAGAAGGTTGATCGTGTTTGTTGTAGCGAGCTCTACGATCGCTGTTGTCGGAGCACCTGCTGTACAGAAGAAAGCATCGATCTTGCCATCTTTTAATGCATCTGCGGAATCACCGAAACCAAGGTTGTTGACCTGGATATCGTCGAAGGAGATGCCGTAAGCTTCAAGGATCTGACGAGCGTTGAATTCAACACCGGATCCGGCGTCACCAACGGATACTCTCTTGCCTTTTAACTCGTCGACGGATTTGATATCACCGGATGTAACGATCTGGCAAACCTCAGCGTAGAGGGCTGCAACTGCTGTAAAGTCTTTTGCTGCACCTTCTTCTGCGAAAAGGTCGGTTCCGTTGTAAGCATAATCCATAACGTCGTTCTGTACCGTTGCGAGATCTGCTTCACCGTCATTTACAAGGTAGATATTTGCTTTTGAAGCACCGGTGGACTGTACATTGATGTTTACACCGATGTCTTTGCTGTTAAGGACATTCGCGATTACGCCGCCGTACGCGTAATATGTACCGGTTGTACCGCCGGTTCCCATTGTCAGCTTCTGAACGTCACCACTCGGAGCTGCGGCTGCGGTTGTCTCTGCTGCGGCTGCTGTTGTATCAGCTGCGGCGGCGGTTGTCTCTGCCGGTTTGCTGCCGGAGCAGGCGGTCAACATCATCGCACAGGACAGTGCAAGGGCAATTGCTGCGGAAAATCTCTTTCTCATATCTTTCTACCTCCTTTTTTCTGTTCCTTTGTTCAGTTTTTAACAAAGGAAGCTTACGAATTTATTATACAGCGCGTCTGTAACTTTTGCAACAAATTTTGTTAATTTTGGTAAACGTCTGAAATTTCGACTCTTTTCTTATCTTTATCGCAATCAGCCGTGTTTACTTCCATAATATAAAGTGTTGATGTGCAATTACTTAAAATTATAAAATTGTTGCGATTATTTGTGCATGATTATACTTTTAAATTGTACATATATGCATAGGTTGTGCAATTATTACAATATCTCAAAATTCATGTCGAGCAGAGATCATACTCCTCCCACTAAGATGAATCTGTATTATCCACCATCCAAAAATGCGGAAGTCTTATCTGACTGAGATAAAATATGGCGGCACAGTTTTCTCTTCTGTGCCGCCATACCTATACAGTTCTATTTTCAGTCTGCCTTTCACTTAATTTCTGCGTTTTCTCCAACAATGTATCCGTGACTCTCTCACTGAACTCCCTTATCCTGTCTTCGATCCCCGGCAGCTTCATCGCCGCTCCGGCGTTGTTCGCCGTCTCCATCATACAGAAGTTGCCCGGGAGATAGAACGTCTTGTTCATGTTTAACGCCGTGACGAGCTGACCGGCGAGGAGATCACTCCCCGAATATCCGGATACGATGATCGCAAACAGCGCCTTATCGTAAAATCTCGTTGTACGGAACAACGCCGTCAGCCGGTTGATGAAGGCCGTCATATTGGCCGAAAGCGCATCATTATAGTTTGGACAGAGGAGCAGGATCGCGTCCGCCCACTTGACCGCCGGATAGATTGCTTCCACCATGGCTCCGCCGTAAAAACACTTTCCCTGTTCACCAAAATGCAGACACATCTGATACGGGCATCCCGAGCAGTCCACAAGCGTACCGTTCCGCAGGTTGACCTCCTGGATCTTGATCCGATCATCCAGTTGTTCCTTCACCTTCTGCCAGATCGCCAGCGTATTGGACGTTCTATGGTTGGAAGCGTGGAGCACCAGCAGATGTGCTTCTTTCTTCGGCTCCCACTCTGTCTCCAGGATCTCATGAGCCAGGATCTGCGCACTCTTTTTATAGGCACCGAACCGGTCCGTGTTCATGTTCGCAGCCTGGATCAGATAGTTGTCGAGAGAGGCAGTTCCTTCCACCAGCGGCCGTCCGACAAACGCGCAGCCGACACGGTTCGCCGCGACCGCCAGCTCCCGCGCCGTCGCTTTCGTGTAAAATTCACTCTCCGCATCGATGATCATGCCGCCGACAGCACCGGAAAGGACCTGTTCACCGCCGCGCAGCCAGGCGAGGACTTCATAGTAACCGCGGTTGATGCCGTTTTTTCCGAGCGGAACTGCGAACAGGAGCCGCCGTCCCCGGTATCTTTCCGGGTCCTGTTCCAGGAGATCCATGTTCTCCACGATCTCTGCATCGATCCCGTCCAGTGCCGCCTCTAAAACCTCATCCAGCCGCGCCCGCTCTTTCTCCGAACCACGTTTTTGCGGGTACAATACAAGTAATCTGTCGTTCTCCATGATGTCTCACTCTCCTATAAAAAAGAAACAATATGCGTTCCCCATCCTCTACACGATCTTCGCCAGGTTCTCCGCCGCAAATTCGATCCTCTCGTACAGCTTTTCCGGCAGCGCCAGTGCCTCCGTCTCGATTCCATGATCCGTATAGCGGTTCTTCACGCCCATGTAGACGCCGCCGAGGAAGACGGATCCGCAGTGCCACTGTTTTCTCAACGTCATTAAGATCGAGATCGCGCCGGAAGAGAATGCCGGTGCGACAAACGGTTTGTAGCCGATGGCGCGCATGTGAAGGTTTGCGGTGACAGTCAGGTTTGTCAGCTCTTTCGAGAGCTCATCGTTGTAATTTTCGATGGAATCCGCAATGACAAGGTCCTGTCCGTGCGGTCCGAAGGAACGCCCCTCTGTCAGGAACTGTTTGAATCTCGGATCGCGTTTTGCATAGTATGCAGCCCGGGCATTCATGACTCCGAGACCGAATCCCTGGATCTGCTCCGGGAGAAGTCCCATCCAGTCATATTCCCCGGCCTCATTCTTATTGCTCTCGAGAAATGCGGTCTTTGCAAGCGGATCGACCGGATCAGATACCGCGCAGAAAAGTCCCTTAAAGTTCTTCTCTCTCGCCATCTTCGCGTAATGGCCGATGATCTTCGAGTTATTCTCAAACTGGTACATGCGGACGTCCTTGACGCCGGAGCCGACCGGCGGGATTCCCTTTGACGCGACAAATACGAACACATCGCAGTCAAAGAGATGTTCCGGGGCCACGACATCCACCTCCGGCATCGCGTCGTAGTCCCACGGATATGCGATCTGGTTCTCCTCAAACTCCCAGCGGGCGGTCACTTTGTCGGAGATATCGCAGATCCCGATCGAGGAGATCACATCTCCGCCGAGAAGGTGAAGTCCTGTCAAAAGCATGCTTCCGACATCGCCGATCGCCAGCACATGGACACGCTTTTTGCCGTCTTTCGGCTCGTATGCCAGGATTTCCTTAAATTTCGGATGGGATGCGTTGACCGCGCGGAGTGTCCCGGTCTTGATCTGGTCCATGACTTCCTGCGGGAGCTCCCCGATCTGTCCGTCAGTTGCGGACGCATCCAATCTGTTTGTATTTAACCAGCTGACATCCTCTTTTTCTGCAAAGAGTTCCGCCGGGTGATCGACAAGAAATGACGCGCGGCGGCTTCCCGGATCTCCGGTAAACAGCCAGGTAAGCTTCGTTCCCGCTGCCGGTTTTTCTGTTTTTTCATACGGCAGATTGCCGTGAACGGACGCGCAGAACGCATCCCCGATCTTATAATATGTAACCATTTTATGATGCCCCTCTCTATTTTACTATCAACAAGTGAAAACACGCTTCGCGAGTTTCATATCTGCAGGCAGAACTCCATTAAGATATCTCTGCCCCGGTCGATGCCGGCGTGTATCTCTGGTTCATAACACCTTCCGTCAACAAGACTTTTTCCTGCAAGTCCGTTTTTACAGTCAGTACAGTCAATACACAGACCTACTGGATCGTTACCATAAACTTTCTCATCCTCTGCAGCATCTCCAGATCATTTTCCAGATAAACCGATGCCGCGAGATTCTCATCGTACTCCATGCAGCTTCCCTTATCCGGGCAGAGCGGCAGGATGACTGCCTCGGAGAGGCGCGACAGCGTCAGGTTCTTCGCGTACTGTTTCCGGTACTCCGTCTCCAGGACCTGTAAAAGATCCCTGGAATTCTCGATACAGCAGGCCGAAAACTCCACCAGTGCCTCCCTGCTGCAGCCGGAGAGCTTCGGTGTCGCATACGGCAGGATCATGTTGATGGACGGCTGAAGTCCCGCAACTTTCATTTCCTCCCGGCGCACCGTGTCACCGCCAATAAACGGGTACAGCGTCGATTCCACGAACCACTGGCGCACATTCGGCATCGAGTAGATGCTCTCGACCGGCACCTTCAGCTGCTGCATCAGATCCCGCCCGTAGCCGGACAGAACTCCGACAACGACTTTTTTGATCGGAATCCCCGTCTCCCTGAGCTTCGGAACGAGTACCCGGAGACGGTCTGCCTTGTGGACAAGGTCGTCGACCAGGATTACCGGACGGTCGAAGGAACGGATCGTCTCGATCTGACTGTTTAACGGTGAATAATACGGGAACGGCTCGATCGTGTAGCTTTCCAGATCCGGCTCATAGACCTTATCCGTGTGCAGCGTCTTTGTCACCGTATTCGGGACAACTTTTCCTCTGAGGATCTTGCCGAACGGAACGCACATGTTCTTTCCGAGCCGTCTCGGAACGAGCGGTTCTCTCGGCACATCGTTCAGCGACGTAATCCTGTCCACAAGGCGGTGATGCATGACTCCGGAGGATAAGGAAAGGACGAGATTTCCCGGATACAGCTTCGTCATCGCGATCTGCAGTTTCTTATGATTCTTCTCGATTGCCCTGAGGACCGCCGGATTGCTGGCAAACGGTTCCTTGATCGTTGTCTCCAGGTTATGCAGGAACATGAGCGGTTCATGCATATCGACCAGGTAGATCGTCCTCTTGTCATTTTCGTCTGCCAGGTGCGGACGCACAAAGCCCTGTCTTTCCAGCGCGTACACGACATGCTTCGCCGCCGTTCCGCGCTCTGCCACGAACAGCGCAAAGCTGTAATTCTTCTCCAGCTCTTTCGCAACGACCTCCACCAGGAGCTGCTGTGCGGCATCCCGGATCATCTCGCTGTCCCCGGTATTCTCCTCTCTCGCGTAGATCCCCGTGATCAGGAGGATCTCCCGGCTGCTCTTTCCGCGCACCAGATTCGCAAGCTCCATGTCCTTTAAGACTCCGTACAGCTCATCATTCCCGATCTCCCGGTAGCTTGCAAAACCGACCGGCCGCTCGCCTTCCACGGTGTTCCTCAGGATCAGCAGGCTGTCGTTCTCCACCTGGATCCTCGTGAAAATCGCCTGGGCATCCGGATGTCCGTAGAGGACGGTATTTCCGAGCTCGTCCAGGACCGCATGGTCTCTTCCGGAGGCATTCTCAAAAGCGATCGCTTTCGCTCTCAGGATCGGCTTGAACTCCGGCTCACGCAGGTACATTCCCTTATGGTAAATGTACTCCTGAACAACCGGATCGATCAGGCTGGAAATATCACGGTGGTTATCGATGTTCTCTCGAATCTTTGTGGAGCTGATATCTTCCAGCTCGCGCGGCAGCTCCAGCTGCACGACTTTTCCCCTGATCTCATTGTAGACCTCGGTCGGATGTGCTTCTCCGGCCCGTCGGAATACGATGTGATTGAAGAAATGGATCGAATTTTCTTCCGGCTCTTTCTTATAGGAACTTGCATTGTGGATGACGTCCGATCCGACCACGATGTAGAGTTCCTCATTCGGGAACATTTCCTTCAATCTGCGAAGGTCCGCCGGGTTCGCGATATTGACCGGCGTGTTGTCCGGGAACAGATGCACATAAAATTCATCCGCGATCGACATGTTCACGATCTGGCGGCGAACCAGATGCGGCTGGGTCTTCTTCGACCAGGAAAATTCATCCACCGCGAGAAATACCGTAAATCCGAGTTCACGGATCTTTCTGGCGATCTCCTTGTGGGACAGGGTGAACGGATCGAAGGTCCCCGGGAAGAATGCCACTTTATTTCTCGTCATGGTCTCCACGTCACCGCCGAAGAGCTGGTAGCGGGAGATGAAACGTCCGATGTGGGACAAGGTCGCCGCACGGTAGTAGAGGCTGAGCTCTCCGCCTTTATTCTCATTCAGGAGGAACAGCAGTTTTTTCGCACACAGAGAGAACATCCGGTTCTTATCGCGCTCTGCAAGGATCTGGGAGCCGAAAATATGCTGCCCGATCACAAGAAGCGCCTCCTGGCGGACCTGTTCTCTGTAGTTTGCAAGGCAGCTTAAGATCAGTCCCAGGATCTTCATCCTCCGGTCCTCGGCGATCTCATCCGGCTCCTGGAAGCGGACCGGATATCTGGAATAGCACTCCAGAATGATCCCCAGTGTGTCGAGTGCGACGGACACGATCCGCTCATTTCCGTTCGCGAGCAGGATATGCAGGCGCTCAATAATGTCATCGAGCTGTTCCGGCGGAAGCCACAAGGCAAATTCGCCGAGATATTCCGGAATATACTTCGAGAACTCGTACTCGCCGACTTCCAGGCCTTTTAACAGCTCGACCGCGATCTCGTTCCTCTGGTCCGTCGTCAGAAGGTGGGCCAGGCGCAGGAGTGCACGTCCCGCATCGTGGCGGACTCCGACCTGCTCACTGACCTTGATGAGGTTCGAGAAGTGGGCACAGATATGGAGCAGATGCTCTCGTTTTCCATGGTCCACCTGATCTGCCAGCAACTTGATATTGACAGATTTTAAGATCCACGGGGTCGCCGATTTCAGGTTTTCAAGGAAGATATCGCTAACCACGTCATGTCCGTACAGGACTTCTCTCTGTCTGCTCGTATCAAGGCGCAGATTTGTAAAGATCCGGTACTGCAGGAAGAGGAGTGTGATCGTCTTCGGATCGATCTTTTTCGCCGCATCGCAGGCAAGCCGGTAGCACGCGCTCTCCGGTGTCACCGCCTGCGTCAAAACTTTCAGGACACGGACCGCAGCGATCTGGATCTTCTCATCCTCGTCTTCCATGTATTCGATCGCGAAACTGATCAGGCTCTCCAGATGTCCATCCTTGCTGCTGAGATCGAGCGGCAGGGAAAAGATGCAGTCTAAAAGGTAGAAGACCGGATCCCCCACGAGGCGGTGTTTTCTGTCAAACCATTTCATAAATACCCCGAACAGCTCCTCCCGGACCTTCTCCGAGCTTCGCTCCATGGCAGACATCATGACAAATTTTAAGGAGTTCTGGATCCGGTGCTTCTGCTGTAATGTCAGGCGATAGTCCGGGCATACGAGCTGCGCCATGTATTCTTCCCAGAGCGTCAGAGCCGTCTTGTCATCCGGATCCGGCATGTTTTTCGGAAGTTCTTTCCGGTATCCGGCGTTGAAGTCCGCGAACATTTTTCCGACCAGGGCCGCCGCCTGCCTGCGGATGTCTCCCTCTCTGTTTAACAGGAGCTCATATAAGAAGCTGATCGTCTGCTCTTTCTGGCGGTGGTTCAGGTGAATCGAATATTCATTGAACATGTTTAAATATGCGCGGACATTCTTCCAGTCTTTCTCGCTCCGCGCCGCCTCGAGAATGTTTCCGAACTGGCGCTCGGTGCCGAGCCGGTGCATGACGTCGATGTTGTGCTCGATCCCCCAGAATACAAACGAGCGCACCACCTGTTTTCCGGACTGCAGGACGATGTCCACCGGCTTTTCTGCCGGGTCCGGATGGCCTGTGAGGTCCACATCCACGCCTTTTGAACGCATGTAGCGCTCAAATTCGTACAGACGGGAATAAACGACACGGTAGCGGTTCCGTTTCTTTTCATCCACGTTGTCGAGCTTGGACAGGATGACGTCGAAGGAATCCTTCAGTGTATAGATCTTCGTGAGTTCTCTTCCGTCCTCGCCGCGCATCTGCTTGACACGGAAGTCCGCATAGATCAGCACCAGGGACTCCACGGAGATGTTGTCAAGCTCCAGATCCCAGGTTGAATGGTTGGCAGCGATATGACCGATCCCTTCCATATGGTAGGCGGTAAACCACTGGTTCGTATAATAATAGTGCAGATACGGAACCCGTTCATTCGGTTTGCACCCGAATTTTCCGAGATCATGGCCGGCCGCCGCGCCGGATGCCAGCGCCAGATCGATCGGAACGCCTGCCGCATAAAGTCCCTGGGCTACCGTCATGGCAACATAGTGGACACCCGCGATATGACCGAGTGTCTCGAAAGGCGTCGCCTCACGGTTTAACCGCATCATCTCGTAGACGTACTGGTTGCGGAACTCACGGATAAAGTGCTCATATTCATCCGCACGCTCAAAATGCGCATATTCTTCTTTTGTTAAAAAGCGGAAATCATCATATGGATCGAACGGCATCACTTTCCGTTCTTCATCAAAGAAATACTGGAGAACATTTAAGAAGTAGAGCGCAGACGGCGCACAGGGAGCCGCGGACGCAGAGAATTCATCATCCGGATACAGAATGTGTGTCACATATTTATAAGTGAAGGAGAGCCAGCCCTCTTCCGGCTCATTTCCGAGCTTTTCCATATCTTCCCGGCAGAATTCCAGGATTTCCGCGCAGGAAAAGCGTCTCGTCACCGGAAAGGCTTTCTCGAAGATCACTTCCCAGCGGTCTTTATCAAACAGCTGCTGCATACTGCGGCGGCTGAGGCCGATCTTTTTTAAAAATTCTTTCTCTGACAGGCGGTTTCCAAGTTCTGTCACAAGATGGCGGATGTGTCTGTTATACATGGAGCTACCTCCGTTTCGTGGGGTTGATGTCTGATTTATGAAAATATGATATAGAAATAGTATAAACACCTCACATTTCATTTTCAAGGAATTTTTGTTCTTCTGTTTTGTAACTTTTTATCACAGATACTTGACTTTCAAAAGTTATGATGTTATTATTTCAGTAACAATTATCATTATTATTGTCTATTTAAATTTAGAAATGATCCAGAAAGGAGGTTTCCCATGAAAGCATTAAAATTCAGCCGCCAGCGTGAGTCCATCCGGGAATGCCTGAAGAACCGCACTGATCATCCTACCGCCGATGCCGTCTATGTGACGATCAGCAAAGACTATCCAAAAATCAGTCTGGGGACTGTGTACCGCAATTTAAATCTTCTGGCGGATATGGGCGAGATCCAGCGTTTTTCCAGCGGGGACGGCTCAGAGCACTTTGACTACAATACTGATCCACATTACCATTTTGTATGCAGGACCTGCGGAGCGATCATTGATATGCCTCTCGATCTGGTTCATGATACATCGGATCTTCTCTCCGCCCCGTTTCCGGGACGCGTTGACTCCCACACTGTTTTCTTTTACGGCGAATGCGAGGACTGTCTGAAAAAGAAAAGCTAAAAAATTCAAAAATTCTATTGACATTCGTTGTCAATTAGAATATAATAACGATAACAGTTACTATTATTTTTTAAAAAATAACTGTGATCCATGTTGCATCATTTACGATCAGAGATTTTGATACTCCCTGATCCCAGATAATAAATCTTAAAAAGGAGAAAAATACTATGAAGAAATTTGTATGTTCTGTATGTGGTTATGTATATGAGGGCGAGGCTGCTCCGGAAAAATGTCCGCAGTGCGGCGCTCCGGCTTCCAAGTTCACTGAGCAGTCCGGCGATATGACATGGGCTTCCGAGCACGTAGTTGGTGTTGCAAAGGGCGTAAGTGAAGATATCCTTGAAGATTTAAGAGCAAACTTCAACGGCGAATGTTCTGAGGTTGGTATGTACCTCGCTATGGCAAGAGTTGCTCACAGAGAAGGTTATCCGGAGATCGGTCTTTACTGGGAGAAAGCAGCTTACGAAGAGGCTGAGCACGCTGCTAAATTCGCAGAGCTCCTCGGCGAAGTTGTTACAGACAGCACAAAGAAGAACCTTGAGATGAGAGTTGAGGCTGAGAACGGCGCAACAGCTGGTAAGACAGACCTCGCTAAGAGAGCAAAAGCCGCTGGTCTTGATGCAATCCATGACACTGTTCACGAGATGGCAAGAGACGAGGCAAGACATGGTAAGGCATTTGCTGGTCTCTTAAAGAGATATTTTGGCTAATTTATAATAAGCGCGTTATAAGAACGTCATGTAACAAGAACCGGTATTCCATCTGCGGATGAGATGCCGGTTCTTTTTTATTGGCGATACGGATCCTGTATCATGCTGTTTTTTCATAGTTTTCAGGTTTAACCTTAAAAACTATGCTGTGAATCTATCTTTTATGGTTATAGAGAAAAATGGTAAACTGCCCGACACAAAAGCCGCGCAAGATACAATGTTGGACTTAATATTTCCAATTTGTGAAACAAAAGATCGACAGTGCATGGGCTGAGGAAGTCCATGCACTGTAATAATTCCGGAATCACCGCTTAGGATAATAAGCCGGAATCCTCGGTTATTCAATTGCCGATGTAGTTCACTATTATTGTCATTCTCTACTGATTATTTTTTACGATCTTCCTGACTTCACCAAGACTCATCCCCTGCTCTCTCGCGATCTTCGCAAGGTCTTCATACTCAAGTTTTCCGCGTTTCACGCCGTAACCTTCCGCGATCTTCTCGCGAACCACGCCATACGGAGTCTCGTGTTCTTTCATGGTTCTTGTAAGAGTATAGCGTCTGCTGATATTTTCACGGATTCCAAGTGTTGTCGTGTGTTTAAAGAGCAATGAGATCATCTTCTCCTTATCTCCGCAGCGGCACATGCAGGTCAGGAGAATGCCCGGGCGGCTCTTTTTCATGCCGATCGGGATCGTATAGACTTCCAGGGCGCCTGCTGCAAACAGGATCTCCTGAACAAAGCCCAGCGCTTCCGGGGTCATGTCATCGAGATTGCAGGAAAGCTCTGCTACCTCATCTCCGCTCTCTTCCGTCTCACCGAGAAGGACGCGCACACAGTTCGCGCGCTCAAAGTCTTTCTTTCCCATACCATAGCCGATCGCGGATGTCCGCATCACCGGCATTTTCCGGAATTCTGTCACGAAATGTTTTAAGAGCGCTGCGCCCGTCGGCGTGCAGAGTTCTCCTCTGATCGTACCGCTATAGATCGGAAGTCCCTGTAAAATAAAGGCGGTTGCTGGAGCCGGGACCGGCAGAATTCCATGCGCACAGCGGACGTTTCCACTTCCGACATGGATCGGGGATGCGATGGTCTTCTGTGGGGCGATCATATGCATTAAGAGGCAGACTCCGGCGATATCCGCGATCGCGTCCGCAGTGCCGACCTCGTGGAAATGGATCTCCTCGACAGTCTTACCGTGGACGTGGGACTCTGCCTCGGCGATCAAGTGGTAAACCGCAACAACATCTTTTTTGACCTCATCAGGCAGATTTAAATGTTCAATAATGTGAGAAATCCCAGCCATGCTTGTGTGATGATGGTGTGGGTGGCCGGAATCCTCTTCTGTATGGGTTTCCTCGTGGGTATGAGTGTGATGGAAGTCGTGCTCATCATGGTGGTCATGATCGGGCTGGTGATCATGGTCGTATGCATGTATGTGAGTATTGTCCGCCATATCAGCGGCCATCTCATGCTGATGGGCCTCAGTCTCATGGTGGTGATGGTTCCCCGCCGCTTCGTGGTCGTGGCAATGTTCATGATGGTTATTAGCATGCTCGTGATGCTCTGCGTGGTCGTGTACATGCTCCTGCAGATCCACATCCACGCTCTCCTCTTCCTCTCCGTGGATCGTTACCTTCATATGCGTTCCGGTGATCCCGCACTTCACAGCCGGTTCTGCCTCAACAGAGAGTCCCGGCAAACCCATCTCATTCATTGTCTTTAAAAATCCTGCCTTGTCCGGGCAGATCTCATAGAGGGACGCCATCAGCATGTCACCCGCAGCGCCCATTCCGCAGTCAAAATATAATGTTTTCATTCGAAATACCTCCGCTTATCTTCAATATCATCCACGCATATGATTCATCATGCTCGCCAGATACCCGGCTCCGAATCCGTTATCAATATTTACCACGCTGACGCCGCTCGCGCAGGAGTTCAGCATGGAAAGCAGTGCGGAAACACCGCCGAAGGACGCCCCATACCCGATACTCGTCGGCACCGCGATCACCGGACAGTCCGCAAGACCGCCGATCACACTTGCGAGCGCTCCTTCCATCCCCGCGATCGCGATGATCACGCGGGCATTCATGATCGAATCCATATGGGACATCAGGCGGTGAAGTCCCGCAACTCCCACATCATAGAGGCGCTCCACCTGATTTCCGAGTGACTCGGCCGTAAGCGCGGCTTCCTCCGCTACCGGGATATCGCTGGTCCCACCGGTCGCCACGACAATCGTGCCGACGCCGTCTTTTTCCGGGAAGTTTCCGCAGATCGCGACCTTCGCATCCTTAAAATACCGGTATCCGCTGCCGTCCGGATAGATTTCCGATAGTAGTTTTTCTGTTTTTAAACTTTTCTCTTTATCCACCCGCGTGATCAGGATCGTCTCCTGCCCGTGTTTTTTCATTACTTCCACGATCCCGGCGATCTGCTCCGGAGTCTTTCCCGCCCCGTAGATCACTTCCGCCGCGCCCTGGCGCAGTTTCCGGTGCGTGTCCAGCTTTGCAAATCCCAGATCATCATATCCCGCCGCCGTAAACGGCTCCTTTTTCAGTTCCAGGACAGCGTTATCCACAGACAATTCGCCTGCTGCCACCTTTTTCAACATTTCGCGTATATCTTCCACTTTTGTTCTCTCCTTATGTCAAAGTCTGCTGCTGCGACGGCATTTACCGGCAGCTGGATGCCCGAAAGGATTATGCTCCGGCATAGTCCTGTACCGCGCGGTCGTTTGCGACAATCTTTCTCTTTCACGCGAGTGCGCATCTTAGACGCACAATGTCTTTTTGTTTCACAGGAAGTTCCTCCGGAATTTCCCTATGAAACAAAAAGCCACGAAAAGAGCAGCCAGTCATTCTGACTGACTTTTTTGCTCCCTTCATGGCAACTTTTCATTTTATGAGATGTGCTTTTTTATCGTCACACCGGTTCTTGCCGCATTCGATCATGCATGAAGCAATCCCCTCTCATTTTACTCCCCAACAGTATTCTTAAGAGTTCCAATCCCTTCGATAATGCACTCCACAACATCGCCTGTCTTAAGGAATTTCGGCGGTACGAATCCCATGCCGACTCCTGCCGGCGTTCCTGTTGCGATGATCGTTCCTGCCTTTAATGTCATTCCTTTTGTAAGTTCGCAGATCACTTCTTCAATTCCATGGATAAAAAGTCCCGTGTTGGAATCCTGACGGAGTTCTCCGTTTACTTTTGACTGGAGTTTTAACACCGGCGGAAACGCAGTGGAATCGACCGTCATGATACACGGGCCGAGCGGTGTGAAACCATCCAGGCTCTTTCCAAAGTACCACTGTTTATGTTCCGTCTGCACCTCCCTGGCGCTGACATCATTCATGATCGTATATCCGAAAATATAGTCTTTTACTTCTTCCGGCTTCACATCTTTCGCATCTTTTTTGATGATGACCGCAAGCTCTGCCTCGTAATCCAGCTGGTTCGTCAAATTTTTATGTGCCGGAATGATCCCGTCCGGATCATTCGTCCGGTTGACGCGCTTGGAGAAATAGATTGCCTTCTCAGGTCTCGCAAACTCCTCTTTCTGGAACCTCGCAGATTCCGTCGCATGATCCATATAGTTGATCCCCAGGCAGATAATATCCTGATCCGGCTCCGGGATCGGAGAAACTATCTTAATTTCTTCCACTGGTGCTGCTCCGGTCATATCCCCCGGTGCCTTTTTTGAAATATAATCCAGCATTTCCATCTCAGATGGTCCTGCCTCGCGGATCAGGTCCTTCATGGACCGGTATTCCATTCCCGCTGCCGAAATCGGATAAACCCAGGTTTCATCCTCATTGAAAATACCTAAAAATGGTCTTTTGTCTACTTCATATGCCAGTAATTTCATAACTACTCCTTATGGGACGTTATTCTAGTTACCCAAAATCCCGTTAACAGTTATTATAGTACAAATATTCTTGCGAAACAAGGTCAAATTGAAGCGCAATATCTCCCCGGGATCTTGCCGATGCTTTGGATTCCGGATCGGCAAAATCTGCGGTCATAACCGGATCATACAGAATTTTTGCTTCTGAAAATTCCTGCCAGCATACAGTAACTTGCATTCTTTCCCCATTCCCTTTATAATAAAACTGATACAGGCAGACATCATCACGTCTGCGGACAACAATCTGTAAAACTCATGAAAGGGTGTATCTTATTATGGAAAAGATCACAAGCTTCACTGTCAATCATCTGAAACTGGTTCCGGGTGTTTATGTATCCCGGAGAGATATCGCTGGAGACAATCATGTTACCACCTTCGATATCCGTATGACCCGTCCAAACTACGAACCGGTCATGAATACTGCTGAGATCCATACAATTGAACATCTCGGTGCGACTTTCTTAAGAAACCACCGTGTATACAAAGATAAAGTTCTCTACTTCGGACCGATGGGATGTCGGACCGGCTTCTATCTGCTCCTCGTGGGTGATTACGAATCCGCAGATATCGTGCCGCTCCTCCAGGAAATGTTCCTCTTCATCCGCGATTTTGAGGGAGAGATCCCCGGCAGCCGCCGCGAAGAGTGCGGCAACTACAAAGAGCACGACCTCAA
>ERZ1106964.808-NODE-808-length-27672-cov-3.657276_pt1 | contig 27672 bp, 22 predicted proteins | sample MGYA00403682_ERZ1106964 | MGnify/ENA primary metagenome ERZ1106964 (study PRJEB35170, sample SAMEA104062451) | human gut metagenome | biome: human gut; feature: human-associated habitat; material: faeces | place: Denmark | collected 2013-04-10 ...
ACTCCACATTGTTCTTCTCGTCTATATAAAATCTTGTACTTTCAATTTGTACCTGATTGCAAGGATTCTGCAAATATGAGAGTATCTTCAGATCCAGATATCCATTTTTCAGACCAACAAAAAGGACTCTATACGTATACTTAACAATTAATTTATAAAAATTTGCTGCCTGCATATATCCATAATATACTTTTTTCTTATCCGTATACACAAATAATACCTTGTTCTCTGTCAATTGTTCTTCTATTTCAGAGGCTCTCTCTTCATTTTCGACACTAACATCTGCCGCTTCTTCTTGTTGTAAAAGATTTGCACCATCCGAAAATGTCTCCATCTTATCTAACGGCTCTATCTCCATCTCCTGAAATAATATAATTTTATCCGCACTTTCCTGGTTGCGAAGTTTTACATAAGAACTATATTTTTTCCCATATTGCAATGTACGAATATCTATGACCTGTCTGTCATTTTCTGTCATACGCGCTCGATCACAACAGATAATTAATTCATTATCATTTAATTCTGCATGAATCTGACTCATTCCGTTTCTCCCCCTACTTTTCAAAGCTGGATTTTTCCGGCAGGAGCTGCTCAAATGCCTCAATCCCCTGTGCTTTTTGTTTTTCAAAATCTGATGTATAGATTGTGTCATTCAGACAGATCAGCTTATATTTTCCTGTACGGATTGCCTCTAGTGCACTTGGAAATGTCCGATCTTTAATATGAAAACACTTTCCAATTTTCATACTCCTCGGAATAAAATTTCCACTTGCAAGCTGCCAGAATTTCATTAGCCACTGATTACAGTTTGATTTCGTCCGAAACTTGTCCATACATGTAGCGCGTAATGTTTCTTCCTCTAATCCCCACACTTCCTCAAATGTAGATTTCAGGAAGTTGCTTGGCAAATGATTGTAATAAAAGCCAGGGAACCATTTCCAAATAAATGCCAGTGCGGTTGTCCTGACAATACTTTTCCATCCGTTTACCGGACTAAACCATTTACAGAAATTTTTACGCATACATTCCTTTTTATCAAAGTGTATATTGATCAGTTCCACATCATTTCCATTAAAGAAACCTGCACTTTTCTTTCCAAAATAAATACAGTTTAACGCAAATACATCCCTCGGTATTCCATTTTTAAAGAACTCTGCCGGCTTTACATAATTTGTTACAAACATATCATCATTAAAATAAACAAACTGATCTGCCAGTCCCTCTATCCTATGTAAATTTAATTCAATGGTATTCGCATTAAACGTCGGTAAAAACTCTTCCGGTATATAATCCTTGTGATTCACAATATGCAGTTTCGGGTTAGTCGTATCCAGCCACTCCGGCAAATGTCCCCACGTCACAAAATGTATTTTATTTACCCATGGGGCAAATTTTTCCACACCACGGAACCAGTACTGAAGATTGTCCCAGCTTCTGAATCTTACATCGGTATTATCTCCTTTATCATTACTTTTATCATACATTCTTTTTTCCTTCTGCCATTCCGGATCATTACCGTCTACCCAGATAATGACAAAATCTATTTTTTCTTTATCCATCATTTTTCTTCCTTATAATCTAATTTTCTTTATTCACTCATAAACTCATCATAAGCTGTCAGTACTTCTTTCGGATCTCCATCCATTTTTAGTTTTCCATCATGAAGCCAGATCACACGTGTACAAAGTTTCTGCAGCGTATCAATACTGTGTGAAACGATCAGCACTGTCCGGTTTTCACCGGAGATCAGCGACTTCATCTTTTTAAAACTTTTCTTTTTAAACTTCGCATCCCCAACGCTCAACACTTCATCGATCAGTATGATCTCCGTTTCCAGTATGGCTGTGATTGCAAACGCAAGCTTGGAATACATTCCACTGGAATAAGTCTTGACCGGTCTGTCTATAAATTCCCCAAGTTCTGAAAATTCAATAATATCATTCATGCGCTCTCTGATGTAATCTTCCTCAAATCCCAGTACCATTCCGGACAGCAGGATATTTTCCCTTCCAGTCAGCTTTTTCTGAAATCCAACGCCAATAGACAGCAGGGATATGGAGTGTCCATGCAGATCAATAGTCCCTTCATCCGCAGAAAAAATGCCTCCGATTGCCCTAAGCATCGTAGATTTACCGCTTCCATTCTTTCCTATGATCCCGACAATTTCTCCTGGTTTCACATTGAAAGATACACCATGCAATGCCTCAAACACCTCTGTATTGCTTTTTTTCATGTGAAACAGACTTTTTTTAATTGAAATTTTATTTAAACACCGGTATCTTATTTTTAAATTTTTTACTTCAATTGCATATTCTTCCATCAAATCACCTTTACATAACTGTTTTCATACTTATAAACTGTCTTTATTCCTATTACTGACAATACGATTCCTAAAACAAACCACAACCCAAGACTGTAATAATGCGGCAGTTTCCCATATAATACAGTTCTCCGCAGATCTTCCATAAGCAGTGCGATCGGATTAACCTTAAGCAGAATGGACTGATACGGCTCCGGAATTCTGTTAGAAATAGAATAAAATACACCGGACAGATAAAATACTAATCTTAATCCTACATTTACAACATTCGCCAGATCTTCAACGAATACACCTAAATGCATCAGTATCATGCTCATCCCAAATGTTACGACAAATAATACCAGCATAATTGGGAAAAAGTAAAACATTTTCGCAGACAATGGTACACGGTAAAAGATCATCATTCCAATGACCAATGCAAATGAGATTGCCATTTTTATTGCATTGGTTCCCATTTTGGAAATAACAAATACAAACTTCGGAATATATACCTTCGTCACGATCTGGCTGTTTGAGGTAACCAGCTTTACGCTCTGTTTCAGCGTTTTGTTAAAGAAATCCCAGGTGGTCACACCCACAAAAATAAATGCCATAAAGTAATCTTCTTTCGCTTTAAAAACAATCGAAGATACGAATGCATATACCAGCATAAACAACAATGGATCTAATATCCACCACAGCCATCCCAGATGGGAATTGGCAACCTCTGCTTTCAGCTCAGCTTTTGCAGAGTATATCATATACTTTCTGTATTTCATTAAGTCCCTTTTAAATCTTTCCATCGTTTCTCCTTTAACTCCAGCTTACAGCTTGCAAATCGCTTCATAATTTCTTTTGCAATTATCCCTGTCCCTGTAGCAAAAGAACTCATCCACACGCTGCTTATACACGGCAGGCATCCTGGTACCATCCCCAACAATATCTTTTATTTCAGCAATAATATCCTGTTCCTTTTTACATACTTTTCCAAATCCGTCATTTTCATAACTGAAATACCCCTCGGAATACTGCCCTTTCCGGAACATCTCATAATCAAACTGATAATAGATCAGTGGTTTTCTCAAATATGCGAAATCCATTGCGATGCTCGAATAATCTGTAACCAAAAGATTTGATTCCTTGAGCAGCTCCTGTACATCATACTCCGGCCATTTTGCGATCACGATATGAGGTGAAAGTGCTCGGAAACTCTGGATGAATTTCTGCATTCCCCGATGTGGATAGAACACAAGCCTGATGTTTTCTTTATCCAGAAAGTCTGCTAGTCTTTCATCACACAGAAACTCATTCCAGCATCTGAAATATTTGGTGTCCGTAAACCTAGAAATATCCTCTTGATCATAAGACTCTGTCGTTGGAATACTGATCCAGTTTCTCCAGGTCGGCATTACTAAGATCTGACGTTTTCCCTGACTTGTATCAAACAGATTATCAAACCTGCAAAAACCCAGCTTTTGCACCCATCCATCCGGATAACCAAATTTTTCTTTTACATACTGATATTCGCGCTCCACAGCGCATACAAACATACGCATTTTTGTATTTTTGTAATGAAGAAATTCCACATCATCCTTTGTAATTCCATGCTGTAAAAATATACGTTTATTTTTTAGTATACCATATACCTCAAGCAAATAGCAAACTGCCGCATTCGGCTTTCCTTCTTTTTGTGAACTGATATTCTTTGATGCCGTCAGATAATATAGCCAGTGCATAAAACTTCCATACTGGACTACCGGTCCTAAATCCTTTACCCGCGCATAATCCGGTGATTTTTTATTGATGGCATACATAACATCCTGTTCTTTATGATGTTCTCTGATATATTTATAAAGCCAGTATCCATTATCTCTTGCTTCATTTTCATTGTCACAGATCAGCCACAGGTCTTTCCTCTTTCTTTTGTAAACCGCTGAAACCGGCAATGCCAGTGCAAACACGAAAATATTGCCAATGTCTTTTGCCTTTACACGCTGCAGTTTCTGCCAAAAACTCTGTCCCATCACACTCTCCTATAATCTCCTCACAACTGCTGCCCAGGTATTCACACACACATAATATGCTGCTTTGAAGAACGAAAACTTCTCCACATTACGGTACAGTTTCCATTTTCCCCATACTGCATCTAATTTATTTCCCGAATAAGCACCCTTGTGACGGCAGTATATGGTAAGGATTTCATCAAGTCCATAAGCCGTAATACCCGTTTTCATGATCTGCATCCACGTGGCTGCATCTTCCAGCCTGACATTCGCCGGCATGTAGATGAGTGCCGTATCGACCTGATTACGGTCTAACACTGCTGTACTCGGTGCGATCGTTGAACTTTTTAAGATCTCTTTGTAGCCGACTCTCTCCGGCGCATGTGCAACCGTTCCGCTGCGGACGGCATTTGCATCCGCAAATTCATAGCTGGTAAAGCTGAACGGGTAATTTCCTTTTTTCATAAATGAAATCTGCTTTTCTAGCTTTTGCGGCAGCCAGAAATCATCTGCATCCAGAAAAGCGATATATTGCCCCGTTGCATGATGCAGCGCAAGGTTTCTTGCGCCTGCCGGTCCTGAATTTTTTTCACAGTAAAAACAATGGATTCTCTCGTCCGTATAACTGCTCATGATATCTCTGCTCTGATCTGTTGAGCAGTCGTCTGCCAGCAGTAATTCCCAGTTTTCATAAGTCTGTGCCAGAATACTGTCAACTGTCCTGTTTAAAAAGTTTTCTGCATTGTAAACAGGAACAATAATACTGACTTTTCCCTCAATATACATCTGTCTCACACCTGCTTCTTATCGTTGTCTGCACTTTCATTTCGCAGTGCATTACTTTGATACTCATCTACACCTTCTGTCTTGTCCTTTTTAAAGAGGATTTTTACTGTCAGTAGGATCAGCTTTAAATCAAGCCAAAGCGAATAGTTCTCGATATACTTAATATCCAGACGTACCTTATCATAAGGTGTTGTACTGTATTTTCCATACACCTGGGCATATCCTGTCAGTCCGGCTTTAACTTTGGTACGGAGTGCAAATTCCGGAACAACCTCAACGTATTTATCTACCACTGTTTTCCATTCAGGTCTTGGACCAACCAGAGACATCTCGCCTTTTAAAATATTAAACAACTGGGGAAGCTCGTCCACATGAGCGGCACGGATCACTTTTCCGACCGGTGTCACTCTTGTATCACCTTTTTTGGTGATCTTACTGTCTGCATCATGAACAGACATACTGCGGAATTTTAATACCATAAATACTTCATTGTCCCTGGTGTATCTCGGCTGTTTAAAAAACACCGGGCCACCATCATATAATTTAATACATACTGCTATGATCAGCATAAGTGGGGACGAAATGATAATTCCAATCAGAGAAAACACAATATCTTCAATCCTTTTAAAGAATCTCTGATCGATCGTAAGTCCCTCATTGCGAAGCAGCAGTAACGGTGAATCAAACAGATGAATATCATCTGCCGCACTAAGAAGAATATCTGAGATTTTAGGTGTCACATAAGTACGGATGGATTCCTGATAACAGTACTTCATGATCTGGTTTCTCGCCTCAGCAGGCAGATCACACAAGACCACGGCCTCGTATTCCTTTGCCATCGTATATAATTTCACATATCCGACCTTGTAGCTTACGGACATACAGATATTATACTTATCTTTTCTTGAATTAATCTTCGCGATCAGATCATCCGGCGGATAATTGCCATAGATGACTAACATTCTTCTTGGAGGATAAAGCTTCTGATATAAATTCCTTACCAGCATCGTCCAGATGATACTGAATATGATCTCGATCACTGACATACACACCAGTGGATACACCGATACATAGCTTCGCACTGCCAGAACGACAATAAAATACTCCACAACTGCACTCATGATGATCGCTAATGCATGTGAACTGAATATATCGGAAGCCTCAAGGTAACCAATATGAAATCCGCCCAGACTCTGCGTAAAGAAAAATGCCAGCAAAACATACAGTCCGATAACTCCCCAGTGACCACGTTCTCCAAATTTATTGGTCATCAATGGATTATAGTAAACGAACCAGACGTATGAAAAACACATCATCTCAAAAAGAATCATGATTAAGTTCGCGCAATAATTCAATAAATGTTTATAGCCTTTTCTTTTTTTCATAGCTTCTCTTTTCAATCTTTGTTTACGTCAGCAGAACTGATTTTAAAGCATCAGACCTGTTATATATATACCGGCGTATTATACCAAAATCAGCCGTTCTTTGCAAGTTTTCCCGCCATAGAATCCCCATTCTGTGGCATGTATTCTATGACATGCCAAAAGGCTGTAGAAAATGTTGTCTCCATTTTCCACAGCCCTTCTGTTTTACTTCCCTTGATTCTGTTTATAAACTATCCATGATCCGAAGCAGCTTCGTACCATAATCCGCATCTGCTGCCCAGCCTTTTCCATATGGATTCTGCGGAATCGCAAGCCACTCCACGTATCTGGCTGTTCCACGCGATACATACTGGAAACGCTTATCCACACATGCATTGTTTAATCCATCTGTACTTGCGTATGCTTTTAAGTGCTGTACCTGCGCACGGAGTCCGGTTCTTACATCTGCAAAAGTCTCACCTGCTGCACCGCCACCGACTGCACCGAGTCCTCCAAAGTTACACTGACTCGGCTGCACATCACCGCCGAATTGTAATCCTCCGGTCTCTAACATAACCTGTGCAAATAATACATCTGCTCTTACACCCTCGGCTTCTGCCTCTTCTTTTAAGATCTTAAAGAATGCCTCCGCAGAATCTGCTCCCTTATCACGGTAAGTATCTGCCGGGAAGGTATAACGTTTATTGTAGTAAGATACCATCTGGTCGACTGTCACACTGCTTGTACCCATGATCTCATGCGCTGCAGCTTTTGCTTTTACCGCTGACCATGGTCCGTGCATACGGATTCCGCTGCTTAAGTCCTTATATGCTCTTACTTTATAGTAATAGGTTGTTCCCTGTGTCAGATTACTGTGTGTAAAGGAAGTTGCACCGGAAGTCTGTAACGTGGTATAGCTTCCTTTTTCACTGATTGCACCGGCAAGTTCATAACCGCTTGCATTTGCAACACTGTTCCATGAGATATTTAATACATTATTATCTCCGAGTGTGATAGAAGAAATACTTCCCTGTTTTAGGACTGCAACCTCTGTTACCTTACTATAACTTCCTCTGCCTGCACTGCCTTTGATCTTATAAGTTGCTGCAATTTTATAGTAATACGTATTGCCGCTCTTTACGCCCTTATCCGTGTAAGTCAGTGTAGATCCAGATGAAATTGAAGCGATCTTTTCAAATCCACTGTTTGACTTGTCGCTCCGGTAAATATCATACCCCTGTGCTTTTGAAACTTTCTTCCAGCCAAGTGTGACCTGATTTTTGCTGTTACTTGTGATCTGGGAGAATACCACCTGTTTGATCGTCCATGCCTTCTGTGCTTTTGAGAAAGATGCCACACCGTTTTTAGCACTGTTGCTCTTATATGCACGAACCTGATAATAGTAAGTTTTTCCGGCTTCTAATGTTTTATCCTCATATTTTTTCGTATTTTTACCTTTGACCTGTCCGACCTTTTTATAACCACTGTCTTTTGACGTACTCCGGTAAATCTGATAACCGGATGCCCCATCCACAGCTTTCCATTCCAGTCTTACGGAAGTACTTCCGGTTGCCTTTACTGCTGTAATGGATGTAGTTTTCAAAGTCTTTGCCGACACAGCTGCCGAATTACCGCTGTATCCTTTTTTGCCATTTACCTTGTTGATCGTCTCTATCTTATAATAGTAGGTCTTTGCAGTTTTTAACTTTTTATCCTGATAGGTCGTATTATTTTTTCCTTTTAAAGTGGCAACCACTTTATAAGTACCATTCTTTGACGTACTGCGTTTGATCCGGTAGCCGTAGGCACCGCTCACTGCTCCCCAGTTTACTTCAATCTGATTACTTCCATTTGAAACAGCATACTTGATCTTTGCCTTTTTCGCTGTTCTTCCTTCCATGGACGCTGAATCACCGCTATAACAGATATTGTCTCCTGTCTTTACCATCGTTTCAACCGTGTAATAATAGGTCTTTCCTGCTTTTACACTGGTGTCTTTGTAGCTGGTCGTGTTTCCGGATTTAATCGTCTTAACAACTTTGTAAGTACCATCTTCATCGGTACTTCGTTTGATGCGATAACCATAAGCTCCTGTGATCTTATTCCACTTGATCGTCAAGGTCTTTTCATTTGTGGAAACGATTGATGTGATTTTTGTGCGCTTTGCAGTTTTTCCTGCCACCGCGTCTGATGCACCGCCGTATCCTTTTGTACCGCTGTTGACATTATATGCTTCGACCTTATAGTAATAGGTCTTTCCTGCTTTTACAGTATCATCTGTGTAGGATGTTGTCTTTTCTCCTGATACTGTATCTATTTCACTATAACCACTATCTTTCTTTGTGCTGCGGGAAATGATATATCCCTTTGCACCGCTTACCTTATTCCAGGAAATTTTTAATACTTCCTCATCCGAGGATGTGATTCCTGTAATTTTTGCTTTTGCAAGTGTCTTTGCAGATTTTGTGGAAGAATATGCACCGACACCCTGTCTGCCATTGTTTGTATTGTAAGCCTGTACTTTGTAGGTATATGTTTTGTTATTGGATTTTACAGTATCTGTGTAAGTGAGTGTACTGCCGGATTTTACCGTGCCAATCTGATAAAATTTACTGTCACTGCTGTCCTGACGATAGATCAGATATCCCTCTGCTTTAGAAACCTTTTTCCAGGTCAGGGTAATCTTCTTTCCACTCTTTGCCTTGATCTTTGTGAGGTTTGTTTTTCCTAATGCCACACCTGAGATGGGTTTAGAATACTCTCCTGCAGTTCCATCGTTAAATACCGGACGGACCAGATAGTAATATTTTGTCCCTGCCTTTACGGTATCATCAATATAAGATGTAGCATCCGATACTTCGTCAATCTTAGGATAGTTTGTATCATTCACAGTATTACGATAAATTTCATAATAATCGACATTATCGAGACCTGTCCATTTTAATCTAAGACTACCATCCGCTCTCGACTGCGTGTAATTGAGCGTTACGGTCTTTGCTCCTTTTGTCAGACCGAAATACTCTGCGATCGCAGTTGCATCCGCAACACCGAGTGCCTTTAATTTTTCATCAGAACTTAAATATGTATAATAATCATTTGCATTGTCCAAAAAGGCATGCTCGATGATCAGACCAGGAATGCCATTATTTTTACAACGACGGATCAGACCGTAATAATCTGCTGCAGAACCATCCGGATATTTATCATAAGTGGCATTTCGGATCAGTGTACCGCGATAATTTAATCCAAGTGCTGCCAGTTTATCACATATTTTTTTTGCAAGTGCCTGTCCGTTGCTTCCCACCTGCGAATTATAGTTGCTGTTCGGATAATAAACTTCAACACCTCTTGCCGTTCCATTTGCTGTATTTAAATGGAAGCTGACTAATACGCTTGCTCCCACATTTTTTGCAAGGTTTGCACGGGCATCCAGACATGCGGTATTGTCTCCGCCGCCTGCCGGACAGCTTGCACTCTCTCTTGTCATGTAAACAGTAATACCATTATAGGTAGATAACTCTTCTTTACAGTATGTGGCGATCTTAAGCGTCAGATCTGCTTCCTGTACTCCAAAAGCGGACGCTCCCGCATGGGTGCCATCATGTCCCGGATCGAGAACTACCGTCACACTACTGTTTGCACCTTTTAAATGATCCATGCTGCCGATAACTGCCTTTGAGATTCCCTGCTCTAATACGTTTTCCACGGTATTTTCAGAGACAATTTCGCCATCCTCACTCATGGTAACAACATCTGCGTCCACATCCGCGTAGGCGTCTTCATCATAGAGCACCTGATCCGGATTCGTCTCAGCCTGTTCATTGACACCAAATCTTACATCCATTCCAAGGTCTGATAACAGGATCTCCTGTTTTGTTTTCTCCTGTGTAAACTGCACAGAAGTGATCTGATACTCTCCTGCCTGTCCATTTTCTGAAAAATCCATGGTAAACCGGATCATATCTTCTTCTGTTCCGGCTGCTTTGACCTGATAGGTTTTTCCGGTGGCCAGATTCTGATAATTCAGAACAATATCGGAAAGCTGCTCATTCCCTGTTCCAAGGCTTAAAACCACATTCTGGGTGCCCGGTGTTTCGACATACGGGGACTCTACCATCATATAGTTCATTTCTGCTGCCTGGACTGTTTCTGTCTCAGTCTCAGTTTCTGTTTCCGTACTTTCTGTCTCGATCGTTTCCGTCTCGGCCGGCTCCTCTGTCTCCGTTTCAGCCGTTTCCGTCTCTGCGGTCTCTGTTTCCGTACTTTCTGTTTTGGTCGTTTCTGTCTCGGCCGGTTCTTCTGTTTCCACTGCCCCGGTCTCCGTTTCCGCAGTCTCTTCTGTTTCCATTACTCCGGTTTCCGTCTCGGAAGACTCCCCCGTTTCCGTTGTCTCTGATTCGGATGATGTTTCCGTCTCATCATTTTCCGTTTCAGATGCCTCTTCTGTCACAGCTGCCTCTTCCGCTGATGACGTTTCCATTGCCTGCGTGCTTTCTGTCTGGACTGCGCCATCTTCTGCCGCACGCACATCTGCCGGCAGTGCTGTCATACTCACGCAGACTGCCATGATTACTGCTAAAATCCTTTTTTTCATTTTCCTGTTATCCTCTTGTATATTTACTGATGTTTTTACACTTCACATCCACCGTTTATTTTACCATAAAACCTCCCCGTTGAATATATCTTGCCAGAATTTTCATAAAATCTTAAAAATACTCCGGCAGGATGATCCCGCCGGAGTATCTCTTTTCACATCTATTTTGCTTTCGTCTTTACGGAAACAACGGAAGAATAACTTCCATATACTTTCTTTCCATTCACTTTGCGGTATGCACGGATCTTATAATAATAGGTCGTCGATTTTTTCAATTTACCGTTTTTGTAAGATGTCGTACTACCTTTGGATATGGTCTTTACTTTACTATATTTTCCATCTTTACTGTTGCTGCGGTAGATTTCATAACCACTTGCACCTTTTACCTTTGACCAGGTCAGTTTTACATTCTTTGCATCCGACGCTTTTGCCTTTAACGTCGTCTTTGCCGGAACCGCCTTTGCAGATTTTACATTCGAAAATCCACTGGTCTGTTCTCCATTCTGTGTCTTAACAACCGTCTTGATCTTATAATAGTATGTTTTTCCGGTTTTTACACTGCTGTCTGTCCAGGAACTGGTGCCCACACTGTCGATAGTCTTGATATGCTGATAATCGCCATCTTTCTTTGTACTGCGATAGATCTGATAGGAGGCTGCAGCCGGTACAACTTTCCATGAAACTTTCAGTTTATTGTATGCTGTGGATTTTACGGAAGTTACACTTGTTTTTCTGTTCTCAATCTTATTGACGCAGAGTGTGTACTCTTTTTCCACTGCATTTTTCGCAAATGCCTGCACTTTCAGGTAATAGGTTCCCTTGCTTAATTTGACAGCCTTTGACTCTGTATAGGTACTGCCGGCATAGGAATAGATATGATCATCATCTTTTCTGCTCACTCTCTTGCCGTTTGCATTATAAAGTGTCACATACCAGCTTCTTCCCGCATCATTGATCTTCTCGTGTGCCAGGCTGAAATTGATATACTGCGCTTTTGTGAGTGTAAAGCGATAGCAGTCTTCATCTGACGTATATCCTGTGATCACACCGTTTACCGCTTTGCCGACTTTTATGTTATCTGCCGAAGCCCAGTCACCGTTGTTCTCTGTCTCCCAACCGGAAGCCGCTTTCTGTGTCATGCAGATCGTATAGTCGCCGGTATAAAGTGTAGATGCCTGGCTGACGCATACATAATATTCTCCCGCAGCCAGTCCTAATTTACATGAGGTAAAGGATGTCTCTGTTCCTGTGCTTGTAAATTTATAAATTTCACTGTTATCCTTATTGTAAAGCACAACATTGTAACAGCTTGCCGTGCTCTGGTTGTTTTTATGTCCGAACTTCAACTGCAGATACCCGGCTTTTGACATTTTGATCTTGTAATAATCTTTGTCTGAAGAACTGCTGATACTTCCATAATAGGTTTTTCCGTTCTTCACACTGTTTGCAGTAGCAGCCGAATCATTCGACTCCACCTCTCTGTCACCAGCCGTCTTTGTTTTGATGCATACGTCATAGTTTACCGGATAACTGGTACCGCTTAATAATGTTCCTGCTGAATTTCCGGTTCCTGCAATTTTGACATAATACTCACCTTTTGGCAGTCCGAGATTCGGTGTGGAAACACTGGTATCCCCGCCGCGGATGTTTGTAGTGTAAACTTCTGTATACTGATCTTTATCTACCTTTCGGATCACACTGAACACAAACATATTTGTGGTCTCCTGACCGCTCACAACCGGATGCGTCAGTTTCACATTGATGTAACCATTTGCAGAAAGTGTTGTCTTAAAATAATCCACATCACTGTAGGTACGGATGTCGCCGCTGTACGTGATACCGGAAACAGCCGTATTGGCAATATCGTAAGTATCATTGCTCTCGCTCTCCCAGTTGTCTGCGTTTGTCCAGGAAGCATTCAGCTTGTAGGTTTCTCCGTTTGTCCCATAGATTGCAAATGATCCAGACGCATTCAGATATGTTACGCCCGACACTTTCAGATAATAAGTTCCTGCCGCAAGTCCGAAATTGACAGACTCTGTTTTCTCCTCATCCGTCCTGCTCGTCATTGTATAGATCGTATTTCCAGAAGCATCGCAGACTGCTACACTGTAAATATCCGTTGCGAGCTTACTGCTCACTTTATCATGCTGTAACTGAAATGAAAGATATCCTTTTGCAGCCGATGTAATCTTGTAATAATCGGTATCAGAAGTAGAAGAAATACTTCCTGTAATCGTCTGTCCAAGTTTCGTATAATTGTCTGCTGTGGAAATGGAGTCATTTTGTTCCGTTTCACAGTAAATATCTTCATACTGTACACTAAAGCTGTAATCGCTTGATCCTATCGTAAGCACTCCAAGTCCGGTAACCTGCACATAATAAGTACCGGCTTCCAGTCCTATCTTCGCCGTCTGATTCTGTGTATCCTTAAGACCGCTGTTCACAGAAACCATTCCGCCAAACTGATCTGCAATAAAATCAATTTTCCAGGCTGGGCTGTTGCTCGTACTCGATAAATTTGCATGTGCAAATTTCAACTGCACCATACCTGCCTTGCTCATCGTAAATTTATACCAGTGTGTAACTGATTTTCTCGATGTCGTTGCTTTGTAAGTTGTATTTAATCCGATAGATGCCGCCGTTGCATAAGTACTTCCCGGTGTCACGTTCCCGTCTTTCCTTACAACTTCCTCGCTCTCTTCTGTTTCCGTGTCCTCAGATTTCGTATCCCCGATAACCGATTCTGTATTTTCCGTTTCGGTCATCTCAGAATTTTCCACTTCCTGCGTACTTTCGGTTGTCTCGGAAATTTCCGTCACTTCGGTACTTTCTGTTGCCTCAGTATCCTTCACACTTTCCGTATTTTCGGTTGTCTCGGACTCGTTTTCGGTACTGTCAGTTTCCACCGCCTCAGAAGTGTTCTCTTCCCCGTTATCCTCTGTGTCTTCGCTCTCTGCTGTTTCAGAATCATCCAGCGCTTCGGTGTTCTCTGCTGTTTCCGGATTCTCTGTCAGTTCCGTCACTTCTGTTTCATTCTGCCCGCCGGCTGCATATACCACCTGCTCTGCCGGGACCGCCGTCATACACAGGCTCAATGCCATAAGCCATGCGGCAATTTTCTTCCCTGCCTGATGTCTTTTTTTCATCTGGATCTTCCTCCTTGTTTTCTTTGTGCATTTCATTTTCTATTCTCTAAAATATACTGTATAATCATCTGTCTGCCCATAATATGTGTATCCAGCCTCCTGCATTTTTTTCTGATCATCATAGGATTTTTCCAAAACAATACAGTTGCTGCCATATTTTTCCGCAACTTCCAACTGATGTTCTACCGCATCAGGAACTGCCACAATTGTTTTACATTCTTCAATAAATTCTTTTTCTTCTTCCTCTTCAAATGTATAATCATCCTGTATCATATGATTGATCAGATCCTCACCGTATAACAACTGCACCGATTCATTTATTTCACGAATCCAGCTGCATACTTCCCTGGGGGCGATCATATTTTTAATATCATGATTTTCTTCGCGTAATAAAGAATCCAGCTCAACCACCTTATCCGGCACTTTATATTGATTTTCTATTACCTGTATTTTAGGCTGTGTAAATAAAAAATACATACTTAAAATTACAAATCCCGCACATCCGGTCAGGCACAATGCTTTTGCCCATATATGCTGATATCCTGATGTCAATTCTACAACAAATGCCGCCACTATAACCGCTGGAACAAGAATCATAAACATCTTTCTATATTCATTCTGCATCCAAAAACTGTTGATACATGTATAACCAAACGGATTTGCAATCAGAAGGAAACATAATATTTCGTATTTTACCAGCTTATTCTTATTTTCATTGATGCGATTTTTTTCAGCTATAAAAAAAAGAATGGCAAACCCTACCAGAGCCAGACTGATTCCCTCCGCTCCCGCACTGCGGAATTCACTTCTGAGCGCCTCAAATGCTGCTATCATTTTTCCACCTCATAATACCCGCCATAATCACTACGGACACCCACACAAACGTTACGATAAAAAATCCCTTTCGATACATCAACTGACCTGAAAGCGCCACTGCTGCATAGGTCAGGATCATAAATATCTGACCAAATTCATTGAAACACCGTGTTTCTTTTTCTTCTCCCAAAAGCTGCAGCACCGTCCATGGCAGCACTCCAAGGAAAAATAAAGTCTGACCATTCCATCCATGTTGAAAAATACCATAATAAAATGCCTTATCCATAAATAAAGGAGTAATATAAAGCAGCCATATCACCGTCATAAACAGGTATTTTTTCTTTGTATCCTTTTGAAACAAACAATCTGCCCATGCTGCATAAATGCAAAAGTAAATTGGAAATACAAAAAACGGAATCACCAGATGAATAAACTTTGCCGGGTTGATCCTGCATATTTCAACACATACCGCATAATACGCATCGACCGGTGATCCTGCCATCTCATCAAGAAGTTCTTTTTCCACAGAGAGCATCTGTGTCCTTCCCGATGTCGGACTGTATACATACAGTGTATCTGTTGTATACATTGTAAGAACAGACTGTACTGTATAATCGTCCGTATCTGCAGGGACGCACACCACACTAAATGCACTCAGTACCAATATCGCAATCACAGCCAAAATAATGTTTTTCATTTCCGATGTATCCGGCAGTAATCTGATCTCTTTTCGATTCCGGATCATCATTACTATAGCAATGAGCAATACAAGTGCCACGACAATCATCCATATCCGCGTAAGTACAGATAATGTCAGTTTATAAAAAATTGCTATTTGGGCTATTAAAAAAAAGAGGGCAAATAAAATCATATTTCCCATTAAATATCTATGCAGATTGCGTTTTCTTTTTTCTTTCAATAACTGTTCTGCAATATATCCCGCTGCAACAGGCGCGATGTACCACATCAATGCCATTGCCAGAAATTTTAAAATTAAAAGCAACTTCTTTTGTCCCCTTTCAATTACTGATACAGCGATACAACTCATATCCATCTACAGAATCAACATAACTTAGATTTAAATAACTCAGATAAAAATCAGAATAGTACTCCTTATTACAAACCACAAAATCTATCTCTTTATCCTCAAAGATTTTATTTGCAATATCAACATCGATTTCTACACCATGCATAAACATTGAAACCGCATTTTTCCAGCTTTTTTTCTCTTCTGCCAGATCAATCTTATCCGGCGACTGAAATTGATAAAGATCCATTATTTTATTGGTCACTGGTATAACCAGTTTGGGGTCATACTGGCGTATCCAGTAATACATCTCCGCATCACATAATATTACCGGATTCTCCTTATCCGTATTGTTCTCTATCATCTCTGCAACTGCCACTACAGAGTTATCTACTTTGTATATATTATCATCCGCTGACAATTCAGACATGCTTCCCCCGCATAGAAAAATAAAACACGTCAGAAAAAGCAGCAATATATTGCGTTCTGCCCCCTTTTTTTGTTCTGCAATAAGTTTAGCCGCAAAAAAAGAACACAAGAAACCAACTGGTAAGATCCAGTAAAACCGGATGTACCGATCTTTCCATCCTATCTTATCAAGCAACGGTTCCATAATAAGCGGATTAAATATCGTTATCAGTGCTGCCAGAAACATCCCCACAAATATCTGCAGCATAACTTTGTCTTTCTTACGTGCAATATAAAACAGACATCCAATATACACTACTATATAAAGAACATTCCACCAGCATTGATAAAATCTCCCCACAAAATAATCTAAATCAAGATATCCAAACATTCTCTTCCTCTTTTACTGTAGTATACGAATCATTCCAATCATCATTCCCGGCATCATACACAACATTGTATTTATCATATATTTCCATTTTTTCTGCACAGTCATGATGACAACCACTCCGATTCCTACCATAGCCGCTATAATAAAAATACCACTGATCGACATTGCCATTCCTGCAGTCACGATCATGCCTAAGATCAACCAGTTACATTTATTATCTATTTCTTTTGCCAATAATACCAAAGCTAATAAAACAAACGGCAAATATATATTACACAGCATGGATTTCGACTCTGCTGTTCTCTGCCATAAATAATATTCCGCTGTATCCGGGAATTCATAACTCAAAATACTCAATGCTCCGTGAATCCCTACCGTCCAGTTTGCAATATCTTCCCTTCCACCTGCAAGACGTCTGGCAGTCTCATATACAATTAATGAAGCAAATAAAATTTCCACACAGGCTAAAACTCTGTTTACTACCACAAGTGTGTGCATGAAAAAAATTTTCGCCAGTGTTGCGATCAGCATGGGATAACAATCATGTACATAACTCTCATTTCCTTTATAGAGTCCCGTTCTTGCATCATACTGATACATTGTATCTGTATACAATGCATTGGCTGCATGCCCATTATAATAAGAGGTATCATACCCATGTACACTTGCCCCATTGTTCATTCCATATAAGATCAGTAAAAATAACATTACCAGAAGCATCGCAAAACGTCTGTCAGGTTTCTTCCACAATAACACTCCATGATAATGACTCTCATATATACAATACAGGATACAACCTGCAAAAAGCACCGCAAAAACTGCACTTTCTGCATATACTAACACATGGAATGGCAGACCACTCATCTCAATTGGCAGTTCAATCACCCCAAAAACTGCCAGAAATAACACAAAGCCTGTCAGCCACTCAAATTCTATTGTTTCCTCTCTCTTGAACAGGCAGAAAAATGATTTGCCGGTCACAAGAAACAGGATGTTAAGCACGATCAGAACGACCACAACTCCCATGATTGAATTCATATTCAAATTTCTCCTATTTTTCGATATTATAACATAGACCGTCGTTTCATACAAGAATACCGGTTTTACAGGTGTTTTCCACGGCTTTTAATTTTTTTGACCAGTTTTTCCACAATTTCATTGTGCAAAAGCAGCAATACCGCAAAATATACGATTCCTGCTGCCACAATAATCAAAAGTACCATCCACGGACTTTTGCCAAGCAGCCGTTCCATACCAAAAACCACTGCAAGCATTACCAAAAGTGCCATCACAAGTGAAAGTATATAGTGTCTGCTAAACTTTAATACATAATATTTTTTTGCATGCACTAACAATATGGTTGTAACAACCACTTCCGAGAGTACCGACGCAATCGCTGCCCCGTCCTGCTTTAATACAGGGATCAGGGCAAAATTCGCACATACATTTACCACCGCTCCTGTAACGGTAGCACGCAAAATCATCTTTTCCATCCCGGTTGCTGTTAAGATAATATGTCCCAGAAAATATGCAATCGAAAAAATCAGGATCAGAATACTTAAAATCCTTAATGTTGAAATTGCCGGATCAAATGCCTTTCCAAATAAAAGAGGTACCACATATCCAGATGTCGCCATCAATCCCGCAACACAAGGCAGTGCCAAAAGCAGTAGAATCTGTGTTCCCCTGTTAATCAGTGCATTTCCGGTCTCATAATCTTTCTGTTTATAGCACATACTGATCCTTGGATAAAAAACTGCCACAAGTGCAATGACTACCGTATATGTCATACGGACAATTTTTACAGCATTCGAATAATATCCTACATTGGTTTCCCCGTAATAATATTCCAGCATTACCGAATCAAGCATTGTATAAATATCCGTTGCGATCGATGATGCAAGAAGAATCATGACAGGGCGCATATGTCTTCCTATATGGAGTCCTGTGTCCACTGCTATTCCGTGTTTACTGCGGCGGATTCCGTCCAGTGAAATATACTTTCTTAAATTCCATGCATTCCAAAGATTATTTCCTGCCGTAGCAATACATAAGATCAGTGCATAGATCAGATAATCGCTCTCATCTTTTACAAAGAGAAGCATCAGTCCAAACGAGGCAATTTTTACAATAAAACTGCGCACAGAAATATAAACATATTCTTCCATTCCCTGATAAAACCAGTCAATGTTAAAGATATTCAAAATAAGCATCAGCCCCATGACATTAAACAGGGGTCTCCGGTCTGCAAAATGTGGAAAATGATTGACAAATAAATAATATGCGATCGTACAAAGGACAGTGGCCACAAAATTAATAAAAAACAGTTCTAAAAAAGTCCTGCTTCTCTGTTCTTTATTGACATTACTCTGTGCAATCGCCTTGACCCCATAGCTTGGCAGTCCCAAAGAAGCGATCAGCACAAAATATGCCGCGATCGTATTTGCATAAGATACACGCCCCACGCCGGCAGGCAGCAGAACATGTGATACATACGAAGTCGTTATCAGTGGAAAAAGGGCTGTAAAGCCCTTATATGCCATATTGAATATTGAATTTTTAGCAAGAGATTTTTTTTCCATTTTCAGTACCTGTTCAATCGAATCAAGATCTCACGTTTCCAGTAAAACAACAGCCTGTGTAAAAGATCTGTCTGACTGCTTCCACACACCGTACGAAGCCATTTCAAAGATGTTGTTCCTTCCCCTTCATCTTCTCCGGCATATCGTTTTGCCACCCGGTAAAATCCTTTATTGTATGCCCTGCTGATTGTGCCCGTGGATGTGTGGATCAATGGGATATCACATACATAGACTTTGTTTCCTTTTGCACGGGTATACATACAGCGCTCCACGCCATATAAATGCCAATTATCACATAATTTTTCATCAAACGGATGATGTAAAAAGAAATCGGTATGACCGCCAAAAAAACACTCATCCACTGTTTCACAGCCTGCCATGCCGCTATACTCTCTCTCCCCTGCCACAGCCTGTTTCCTGCCATGACGGACTTTTGACAACACACAGGTATGTTCTCTGGCCTGTTTTGAGTCATCCTCCACAGCACCCGCCACGCCAAGAATATCTTCTTCCTGCGTCATGAAAAGATAATCTACAAAATTTCCCAGCATATCTGCATCCGGCAGTTCTATATCCTGATGGGAATAAATCACATATTCCGTTTTTACCTGTACCGTTGCCGCATTCAGTGCTTTTGCGCAGGAACTGTACTGCTGCCTGCAGTTATCGATTCCTATCAGCGTATAATCATAATGCTGCCGCGCCAGATCCTCCACCAGCTTTTTATACTGCTTTGGATCATTATAGCAGCATACAACTGTCACATCTGCTCTGTCCATATTCTCTGTCACTCTTTCATCAACTTCAAAAATACCCGGTACGACTTCGTGATATTCCCGAAATAAAAAATCTTCGCATCACAAAAATCCTGCATCACAAAATTTGTGGACACTGCCTCCTTGTGCATGCAGCCAATCTCCGGTGCATACAGTAATGTCATGCCGTATTTTCCGGCAAGGTAATAAAGGATCTCCTCCTCCGCATAGAGAAATGTCCCATCATAAAATCCGTCCATCTGTTTGAAAAAATCTTTCGAAAAAACAAGACAGCAGCCATGTAATAGAACATCCTTCATCCGCTCGTCCACGCGGCTGTCCGCCGATACGGACTTTCCGTCCTCCTCACGCGTGGTAAGATTCTTACTGCCATCTTTGACATCGCGCCCCGTTTCATCCGACACGACACCATAATGGCCTGCAATGGCTTTCTTTAAATGAAACAGTTTGATCAGCTGGAACATCTTACATTTCGCCCAGGAAACCAGGATCTGTTTCCGCATATAATTTAACGTGTACTGCCTGTTTCTCGCCACCGGATTAAAATGTCTGGTGCGGCTTGCATCCACAATATCCCCGCCTAAAATATCAAAGCGCTCTTCCTTATAGATTTCCCGCAGCTTCTCACAGTAATCTTCCTGTTCAAAAATAATATCGCTGTTTGCCGCCACGATAAAATCCGGCTCAAAATGAGACCTTGCATACCGGATGCCAAGATTGTTGCCGCATGCAAATCCAAGGTTTTTCTCACTTGCGATCACATGCACTCTTTTTTCCCCGGCAAATTCTTCCCGAAGCGACTCCTCACTGCCATTGCCGGAACCGTTGTCCACTAAAACAATGCGGATATCCTGCCCCTGCTGCGTCTTTAGAATGGACTCCGCACATGCGGCCGCCTCACGCCAGGTCTTATAATTTAAAATCACAAAACAGATCGTTCCCATATAAATCCTCATTCAAATATTGCGATGATCATGCCGGCTTTCTACGCGCCGGAGTATCTCGTCTTTGTTCCAAGTATAATACGGATATACGGTGTAATGGAACGCACAATGGCCGTTCCAAGTCCGAAGTTTTTATGCAGAAAATGGAACCAGTCGCGGAATGGAAGTCCCTTGCGGCTCTCCTTTAGACGGATCCGTTCCATGCGCGGCAGCGTCTCATCCTGCCAGGTTTTCTGCAGTGTATTATCATTGCACTCGCCGACAAACTTTGGATAAATATGAATTTTATATCCAAGTTTACTGATCTGTAACCCGTAATCAAAATCACCGATACTGTGCTGGTAAAATGGATCGATCCCGACTTTTTCAAAGATTTCACGCGGAATGATGGCACAGTTTGCATTGAAGGTATCACAGTTTACCTCCGGCGCATCCGGTCCTAATTTTTTGTATTTGATCCCTTTGGTGTATTTGATACCGCCGTAACTCAAACCGCCGTTTTCGCCACAGATCGCACCGACTGTAACCTCATCCTTTTTCAGATGTGGTGCCATCTCATCAAAAATGCCCGGGAAGAACTTTGTATCATCATTCATCAGCATATAGTAGTCGTAATCCATATGCGTATTTTTGATGTGTTCGATCGCCTTGTGCATGCCGCCATTCCAGAAATTGCTTCCGTCTCCCTCGATCAGGTCGATCTGATATGTGCCGTCATCGCGCATCTGCTTTAACATCTCACGCGTTCCGTCAGAACTATTGTCGTCTAAGATCACATAGTCAAACGTGACGTCTCTATTTTCTGAGAGTGTTGCCATGCCCCGCTTTGTCAGTTCTTTTCTGTTAAAACAGGTAAAAATTGCAAGTATCTTCATAATTTATTTCATCCTCATTTCCAGACAGCCTGTTTTGTCTGCCATTCAAATGTTCTATGCCTGTCCGATATAGTTTTTCCGGAATACCACATGGTAGATCCGTTTGATCAGATTCGGCTGTGACTCATGGATCAGTGCTTTTTTCATCGCCTTATGGAGCTCCGGTTTTTCACAGATCTCCTGTGGGAACTCTGTGATCCTGTGATCTGTCATCAGTTTATGGTCGAATACCGGTCCCTTTTCATTGCCGCAGTGGATCCCGGTGCCATCCCAGCCTTCATTGCTGACTAAAGACTTTGTCGGGGATAAGATCAGTCCCTGTTTCCGGAAATTCGTCCAGTACCAGCGGATCGCCCAGGAGTTGGTCTTTTCATCGGTTTTCTGCATTTTCATGATCTTGTAAAAATCATAGGTATTGTCATAATTAAATGCTTTGCGCAGTTTTTTATCGGAAACCATATCCGTCCAGTCGTCGCAGTCCGCATCGAAATACTTCCAGCGGTCGCTCCAGGTCGCCCACGACCAGCTTGTGCCTGAGAGCGTGTTAAAATAGGACTCACACGGGTAGGAAAAAGTATCCCCGAAATGGGAGAACCCTGTGATTCCGGTCACTTTCTGTTCGTTCTGGTAACGATCTAATCCGTCATTCATAAACAAAAGAAAATAGCGGTTTGTGACAAGGTCATCCTCTAAAACGATCACTTTTCCATATTTATTTACGATCGCAGTCACGCCCTCGATCACATTTTTTGCAAGACCGTAGTTCTGTTCCCTTGCGGTCAGTTCCACCTGACGGAATCCCTGCACGGACTTTACATAATCACGGATTTCCTGCACTTTTCCTTTATCTGCATCTTTTTTTGCCGCATCGGAAAATACATACAGATCTGTTTCTGCTGCAAGTTCGTTTGCTGCAAGTGCCTCGATGGTGCGCTTTGTATGTTCCGGCCGGTTGTAGGTAAACAAAATTACCGGAGCCAGACTTCTCGTCTCTTCCATTCTTTTTCGCCCTTTCTATGCCTGCTGTTTTACCCAGCCTACATATTCGCGGATTCCTTCGGTAAGATCCGTCTTTTTCTCGTAGCCAATTTTTTTGAGCAGGGAAATATCTGCACGCCAGTTCTGTGGATCGCCGACTTTCGTCTCCCCGTTAAACCGCACGATATCCGTTTTTTCTCCAAGCTGTGCGGCATAAATCTCAGCCAGCTCACGGATCGATACTTCTTCACCGTTTGCCACGTTAAAGATCTCCTCCGGTCCCTGATATGCAAGGATCAGTTCTAACGCACGCAGAATATCGGAAATATGGATAAAATCACGCGTCTCATTTCCGGTTCCGAACAGATCGATCCGTCCGGTATTTAAGTATTTCTGATAAATATCCCACAAAAGCTGCGCAGTCCGCTTCCATATGCAGAAAAGATACGCACACAGCGGATATGGTAACCATGTACCCTGTTATAATAGCTGCAGAGTTCCTCGCCCATCTGCTTGTGCACGCCGTATGGGGAGATCGGTGCCAATGCATCTTTTTCCGTGATCGGAAGCTGCTTTGGATTGCCATAGACACCTGCACTTGATAAGAAAATGATTTTCGGTCTTTTTTCAAATGATTTCAATGCCAGAAGCAGCTGGTATAAACTGTGCAGATTGCCGTCTAAGTCTGCCATCGGATTTACAATGGATGCTCCGACATTGGCACTGCCGGCACAGTGTAAGATCACATCCGGCTGCACTCCGGTAAATATGTTGGCAAGTTCCTGTGAGTCTTTGGACATGTTGCACTGATAGTAGTGGATTTCTGCCCCGTCCTCACAGTAACGGTCGGCTAAGTCGATGCCGGTGATCTCGTAATCTTTGCTGAAATATTCCATGGCGCATCTTCCGATAAAACCGTTTACGCCGGTAATGATCATTTTTTTCATGGGCGAACCTCCTATAAAAATACCCTTTCAAGTGCCCTCGAGTACTCTCTCGCCTCGCGGTACATATTTGCGATGCCCTGTTCCATGTTACCGGCATATTCGGCTTCATGCTCCGGCAGGGATGCGCGCGCTGCAGTGCGCGCGATCGTTTCGGCAAGCTGTTTCGGGTCGTGTGGATCAAAGAGAACACATTTTTTGTTCTGCTGTTCCTGATGTACCGGGATGTTTGACAAAAGTACAACTTTATCAAGTACTTTCGCATCCTCTAATACGGTTCCCCAGCCCTCACAGAGTGACGGCTGTACGATAAACTGTGCGTTTTTCATGATTGCAAGCTGTTCGGTACGCTCTACAAATCCCAACAGTTTTATATTAGCACAAACCGTGTCTGATTCCATAATTTTTCTTAATTTATCAATATATTCCGGGTTACGGTAATCTTTCAGATTGCCGGTAAATACAAAATCATAGTCACATAATCTGCCCTCTTTCAGGAGACATTCGATTGCTTCTACCATAACGATATGATTTTTATGCTGCCAGAACTGGTTCGGAATATAGATATAGTTTCTCTTTAAGTCAAATTTTTCACGGACACTCTGCTCTAATTCCGGTGTAATGGCACGCACTTCCGGTTCAATGTAAGATACAAAATGTACCACCTCAACCGAGCATCGGTGTCCCGGATAGAAACGCTCTAAATCCCTTGCCGCATCGAAGCTGCTTAAAACCATCGGATTATCGCTTCCTGTCATGGCAAGATCATTTTTCTCTTTGTGAGCCAGTTCCTCTGCACCGAAAAATTCCGGCAGGGTTCTGTGCTGGAAATCCGGGATCCAGAAAATTCCCTTCTTTTTAAAGAGTTTTCCGATCTTATTGAGTTCTAAGGCATAGCAGTATTTTACCCCGCCAAACCAGATCAGACGCATCTCATAAAGTGCCAGTTTTATTTTATTATTTCCATCATAGACACGAATATCTACATTTACATTTTCTTTAAAACAGTCAAAAATATCGGCATGTTTCGGATCGATCAAAAGCACCAGCGAAAAACGTTCCATGATATTTTCGTTCTGCAGGCAGCTGAACATAATGTTCTTAATATAATAAAGTCCGCCGATCCATCCTCTGTTTCCAAGTCCGTTAAATAAAATCTTCTTTTTCATATTCATCCTCATTTTTGAGCAACTTGTTGCGAAGAGGCGACGAGAATCTCAAATTCTCGTCTGCCATCAAAGCTATTTGTTTTTATTTAGAAACAAATAGCCGTGCAAAAAATAAGCTATCGAGCTTATTTTTCGCACTAATCCTTTATTTCTGTGATAATACATACGAAAGTGCCGCAATACAACCTTTTGAAACCTGTTCAAAAGAAAATTCATGTGCCTTTTCGTAACTCTTTTTCCCCATGACAGATGCCATATCCCCGGCGGCAGCCTTTTGGATTGCCTCCGCAAAACCATCCACATCTTCCGGGTCAATGATATAGCCGTTTTCACCATCTGAGACGAGATCTCTTGCACCATCTGCATATTTTGATGAAATGATTGGAAGAGATGCACACATTGCCTCTAAAAGAACAAGTCCAAAGCAGTCCTCCCTGGTCGGAAGCACAAAAGCATCCGCTGTGCGGTATAATTTCTGCAATGGCTCCCCTTCCTGGTATCCTAAAAATTCCACACGGTCAGAAATTTTAAGTTCTGTGCACTGTTTTTGCAGCAGATCTTTTTCCTGCCCCTCTCCAACGATCCAGAGCCTTATATTCTGCGGTGTTTTTGCAAGTGCCGGCAGTAACAGATCAAGTCCTTTCCGCTGGATCAGGCTTCCCACATACAGAAGCTGCAATCCCTCATTTTGGGTTGTTTTCTGTGGTTTCTCATACAGATATTTCTGAATATCCACGGTAAGATATGAGATAAAGCATTTCTTTTCATCAGCACCGTAAGCGATCTGTGCCTCACGCGATGCAGTGCTGCTCGCGATAAATGCCGCCGCTCTTTTTATAATATAGCTTCTCGATAAGCGCTGTACTTTTCCGATATTTTTCTCGGAATTTAAAGTGCCGTCCGTCCAGCTGATAAACGGGATCTTCTTTTTCCGGCACCAATGTACCGCACGAAGGATCGTCGGGTTGTACTCCATGGCAAAGACCACATCCGGCGCGATCTCATTTAAAGTCTTTTCCACACCTACCGGGATAAACACATATCGGTCATCAAACCGTTTGCGGATGATGATCGTCTTTGATTTCAGGAAATGATAATGTTCGATCTCCTCCATCTCAACACTCCATTTCCGGTTTTCCATGCCTGCACCGGAAAAAATGATATGAAACTCATATTCCGGAAAGTTTTTCTGCATATAAGAAAAGAAATCCACCCGGTATGGCGATGGTATATTCGTGATAAATACTGCCTTTTTTTTCATTGTTCTTTTTCCTCTGAAATGCTGTGGTAGATACTGATGAGTTTCTGATAGTTATCTTCCGGTCTTAACCGGTGCTGATAAAATTCTCTCGCATTTTCCTTTAATCTGTTTAGATCCATCTGTTCAAACTCACAGACTTTTCTGGCAAGATCCTCAATAGAGTTATACTCAAATTTTACACCCGTCACACCTTCCTGTACCATACCATCCATATTGCCGACACGTCCTGCGATCACCGGTACGCCATAGGAATATGCCTCCGCGATCGTCATGGCAAACGCCTCATAACACTGGGAAGTCATGATGACTGCCTTTGCATTATAAAATTTCTCGGTCATCTCCTCTTTCTGCAGGTAACCTAAAAAGCGGACATTTTTCATATTATGGGTGCTGACGTATGCCTGCATCTCGTCCATCATCGGTCCTGTTCCCGCAACATAAAGAATCTTATCCGGCAATTTTTCAAAAGCTTTTACTGCAATGTCAATTCCCTTTAATGCCTCCACTCTTCCAGCGAACAGATAATATTCTTCCTCAGGCTGTTTTTTAACCGGGACGATTCCATCTGCAAAGGTAAAGTTTGGTTTGATGTAAACACGTTTCGGATCCACGATCTTTTTGCCCGGATCTAAGGAGCTTAACAGTTTATTTTTGTTAAATTCCGTCAGACAGATAAAATTCACACGATAGTAGGTTCCAAGAAAACGGTGAATCCAGAGGATTGCAGAGCTTACCATCGTCTGTATTTTACTTCCGCGGTAACATTTGTGCCGGATTGCACATTTTAATCCGCCATTCACACATTCCTCACAGATCACATTGTTGCGGAAAAATGATCCGGCCGGACAGAGCATGCGGAAATTATGAAGTGTCTGGACCACCGGCACCTTACACTGAAATGCCGCATAAAATACAGATGGACTCACCATCATCAGGGTATTGTGCACATGCACGATATCGATTTTATTTTCACGGATAATCTTTTTTACTTCCCTGCAGGTTTTTAACGAATAGACTGCCGTAAAAGGAATAAAAAGTTTTTTTAATTTATTCCCCTCGTTCAGTTCTTTGTTACTGCGATAGTAAGTAAAGACTTCATGTCCATGCTCCTCTAACAGCTTTTTCTCATTGCGCACCACGACGTCTTCCCCGCCCGGGATCTGATAAAAATTGTGTATCTGTAAAATCCGGTAATTTTTCATATCTTCCTCATTTCTCTATGCCCGCAGTGTTCTGGTCCAGAATATCCGGATACAGCAGAATTCCACACAGAAGAATGAACGGATTCATAAAACCGTTCATTACA
>ERZ1106964.828-NODE-828-length-27031-cov-5.775875_pt1 | contig 27031 bp, 23 predicted proteins | sample MGYA00403682_ERZ1106964 | MGnify/ENA primary metagenome ERZ1106964 (study PRJEB35170, sample SAMEA104062451) | human gut metagenome | biome: human gut; feature: human-associated habitat; material: faeces | place: Denmark | collected 2013-04-10 ...
AATGTTCGTTAGTGCTGGTTTTACAAACGTTAGGTGCGTTCCATTAAACGATTTAACTATGGGACTTCTCAAGAAGCCAGGGATGGTTCAGTCTATCACTATCAGAGGTAAGGAAATAACATCAGGTGGGAAAAAGTTTTCTCCAGATGCACCGGTAGTGATTTCTTACCATAGTCATAGATAGGAGGAGAAGGATGAAGTGCCAGAGTTGTGGAGCAGAACTTGCCGATGGCGTAAAGTTTTGCAGAGAGTGCGGGGCAAAACGAGAGGTTACATAGAGGAGTTTGCTTGCACTTGCAACGTCCGCCAAAAATCGAAAGCCTTGCTAATTTCGAGCCAATCGGACGGTGTAAAATCCCTCTGAATTAGCTATCACAGCGTAGTATCAGATGGGATTTGAAATGCTGAAAAGCCTTGTATTTCCAAGCATTTTTAAGCATTAGATGTCACTTCCCGATGTCGTATCGGGTCTACTCCTAAGCGGCAGGCCACTGGTTCGAATCCAGCCGGGGGTGCCATGAAAAAGGACTTGGCATATGCCAAGTCCTTTTTTCGTGAAATTCACCTGCGGTGCGTGAAATATTTGCTGCGCAAATGTTGGCGGGCGAATGTTATTTATTTTCGGCTGTGTCGGATTGCCTACGCATAAACTTGAGCCGCATCATCACGTTTTACGGCCTTGTGTCAGGCTCATCGCGCATATAGTCATAATCCAGAGCGCCATAATATTTCTTTATGATCTGGATAGCGGCTTTTACGTTCTGGATACATAGTGTTTTCCGCATGTGTCGGATCAAGTAGTTCTCTGCCCAATAGGATTCGGAATCGCCCTTGCGGTACGAAAATTTTTCACATCCCACAAGTGTGATGATCAGGCACGCTCCTCTGCCAAGCTGTGCATGTCCGATCTGAGAAATTTGTTCCCATGCCACAAAGCGAACCGGAATGCCGCAACGCCGTTTTGTAATACCGGAAAAATCAACCCGATATGTTACCGGACAACTCCACAGAAAGTAAACCACGCCAACAGCCGATGCAGCGCCCATACTGATGCCATATTCACTAAGCTCGTCTCGATGAAACACAAATACGACAACGAGAATGACCATTCCAACGATTGCCGTGATCACCCCCGCCCATCCGCTAAAACCGGGCGCAAGGCCGATGATATCGCAGTTTGCTTTATTCCGCCGCAAAATACGCCCCCCCACGGCATCCGGCTGCCGATCATGTCGTGTCAACATTATACGCGGCGGTGTGCCGCCTGTCAAACGTGCCGCTGCAGTATCTGCGGACACACGGGCAATATGCAAAAAAGCACCCTTTCGGGTGCTTTTTTTGCATGTTCGTCCCGGTTCACGCGCCGAGCTTTGCGAGCATGGCCTCGCAGACCTCGTCCATGTCGCCGACGATGCCGTAGGTGCAGTAGTTGAAGATTGCCGCCTCGGGATCGGTATTCACGGCGACGACCACGTCTGCATCCGAGAAGCCCGTGACGTGGTTGACCGCGCCCGACACGCCGAACGACAGCAGCAGCTTCGGCTTGACCACGGCGCCGGACTGCCCGATGACGAGCTTGAACGGCAGCACGCCGCGGTCGAACACCGGGCGCGTGCAGGCAAGCTTGCCGCCGAGGCGCTCGGCCAGGCGGCGGTAGCGCGGCAGGGCATCCGCCCCCTTGATCGCGTTGCCGACGCAGACGATCACGTCCGCGTCCGCGATATTCAGGCGCTCGTCGAGATCGTCAGCGCGGAAGTCAAGGATCTCGGTGCGGATGTCCGCGACCGGGAAGTCGATGTGCTCCTCGATGACCTCGTGCGCACGTGCGCCGCAGGGCACGCACTTGAACGTGCCCGGGCGGATGGTGCCGACCTGCGGGCGCGCGACCGGCACGGTGATGACGGCCATCATCTTGCCGCCGACGGCGGGCTCAACGAACTCGATGTCCGTCGTCCCGGGATCCCAGACGAGCTCGGTCGCGTCCGAGGTGCAGCCGGTGCCGAGACGCGCGGCGAAGCGCGGTGCAAAATCGCGCCCGTTGATCGTGCCGCCGACCATGACCGCCGTGGGCCGGTATTTCCGGCACAGGACGGTGAAGAGGTTGGTGTACGCATCGTTATTGAAGTAGTCATAGCCCGTGCCGGTCACGTGGATGATTTTGTCCACGCCGCAGTCGAGCACGCGCTGCAGCTCGCCGTCCGAGATGCTGCCGACGATGACCGCGACGAGTTTCTCGCCGCTCGCGTCGCAGAGCCTGCGCGTTTCCGAGCACAGCTCGAGCGAGACCGGCAGCACGCTGTCGCCGTCGCGCTCGATGAAGACCCACATATCTTTATAATCTGTTTTATTCACTGCCTGCACCTCCTCAAAGCACATCCGCGATCAGCCCGAAGAGCCGGTCCACGTTCTTTTCCGTGCTGCCCTCATCGATCATGCTGCCCTTCGCACCGACCTCCGGCGGATAGGTGCGCGGCACCTTCGTCGGGGAGCCGGGGTCGCCGATCTGCGCGGGGTCGAGCCCCGGGATGGTGGCCGCGCTGTAGACCGCGATGTCCGCGGTGCGCGAGGCCTTCCAGCGCTTCAGGTTCGGGATGCGGGGGCGGAAGTTCGCCTTCTCGACCGTGAGCAGGCAGGGATACTTGGCGCGCAGCACCTCCGTGCCGCGCTCGAGGTCGCGCTCGGCCGTGATGGTGTGCGCGGCCGTGTCCACCTCAACGATCTTCGCCGTCGAGGAGATCTGGCTGGCACCGAAGCGCTCGGCCAGCTGCGAGCCCATCTGCCCGGTCGCGCCGTCGAGCGACTCCTTGCCGCAGAAGATGAGGTCAAACTCGCCGAGCTGCTTTGCCGCGCTCGCGATGACGTAGCTCGTGGCGAGGGTGTCGGCGTTGGCAAACGCGCGGTCGGACAGCAGCACGGCGCGGTCCGCGCCCGCGGCGAGGCACTCGCGCAGCGCCTCCTTGGCCATGTCCGGCCCCATCGTGATGACGGTGACCGCGCCGCCGTGCGCCTCCTTGACGCGCACGGCCGCTTCGAGCGCATTAGCGTCCAGCGGATTGAGGATCGCCGGCACGCCCGCGCGGATCAGACTGCCCGTGACGGGGTCCATCTTCACGAGGTTGATGTCGGGCACCTGCTTGACGCAAACAAGAATATTCAGCATGCTTCAGCCCTCCTCGACGTTGGTGCAGACCTTGCCGGGGTTGAGGATACCCTTGGGGTCAAACACCTGCTTGATCGCCTGCATGAGCCCGAACGCCGTCTCGCCGGCGGACTCCACCAGGTACTGCTTCTTTGCGTGGCCGATGGCGTGTTCGCCGGAGACCTGCCCGCCGAACTCGATGCACTTGGCATAGCATTTGTCCATGACGGCCTTGCTGCGGCGCTTGAACTCGTCGAGCGCCATGTCGTTGGCGCAGCAGTAGATGTGCAGGTTGCCGTCGCCCGCGTGGCCGAAGCTGCGGATGGTGATGCCCTCCGCCTTGCCGGTGGCGCGGGTGTAGACGAGAAACTCCGCGATGCGGTCGACCGGCACGACGACGTCCATCTCGTCGAGCAGCTTCGTGTCCGCCTCGATGACGGTCAGGAACGCGCTGCGCGCGGCCCAGACGTCCTTTTTCAGGCCGTCGGTCCAGACGACGAGCGTGTCGTACGCACCGCGCTGCTCGGCAAGCGCGCCGAGGCGGTCCATCTTCGCGGTCAGTTCGGCCTCGCTGTCACCGACGAGGGTGACGAGGATGTATGCACCGGCCTCTTTGCCGTCCACGACCGTGGGGAAGATGGTGTTGCCGGTGAACGCCGCCGAGGAATCGACGATGTCGCGCTCCATGAACTCGATCGACTGCGGGTCGAGGTTGGCCAGCTTGATCTGCGGTACGGAGGCGATGGCGGTCTCCACATCGGCAAACGGGAGAATGAGGCTCACGTTCATTTCCGGCTTGGGGATGAGCTTGAGCGTCAGCTCCGTGATGACGCCGAGCGTGCCCTCCGAGCCGATCATCAGGTGCAGTAGGCTGTAGCCGGAGCTGGTCTTGCACACGGTCTTGCCGAGCTCCATGACTCTGCCGTCGGGCAGCACCACGGTCATGGCCAGCACATAGTCGCGCGTCACGCCGTACTTCACGGCGCGCATGCCGCCCGCGTTCGTGGACACGTTGCCGCCCACGGTCGCGGTCTTTTCGCCCGGGTCGGGCGGGTACATCAGGCCGCGCGTGAGCGCGTCGGCCGCGAGGTCGCACAGCAGCACGCCGGGCTGGATGTGCACGACCAGGTTGTTCATGTCGTAGGAGAGAATTTTGTTCATGCGCGTCGTGCACAGCACCACGCCGCCGCACAGCGGCACGCACCCGCCGACGAGGCCCGTGCCCGCACCGCGCGGCGTGACGGGGATGTCATTTTCGTAGCACACACGCAAAATCGCGGACACTTCCTCAGTGCTCTCGGCCTCACAGACCACCTCGGGATAATACTTGCCGTAGATAGGCATTTCGTCGTGGCTGAAGTCGTCCTTCACCGCATCGCCTGCGAAAAAGCGCTTCGCGCCCACGATGGCCTGAAGCTGCGCGGCAATTTCAGGTGTGACTTTCTTGTATTTCGTCATTTCTGACCTCCTAACTTGTTCTGAACTTATAAAGTAACACAATACAGGGGATAGTTGTCAAGTATCCCCTGTGTGAAAAAATCATATTTTTGCGCAAAAAAAGCTTCCGGCCCGAGATACGGGCCGGAAGCCCGGAATTATTGTTCTGCCTTCCCGAGTTTGGGAAGCGCAAGTGTGACGAGGATGCCGACAATGGCAATTACGCCGGCCAGGATGAAGGCCATGGAGGTGTTGACGGCCTTGGCGAGGAAGCTTGTTCCGACTGAGGCAACGCCGAAGCCGATCATAACAAGTGAGCAGACAAGACCAGCGTTCTCGGAGCCGAGATAGTCGGTCGTGAGCGAGGGCATGGTCGCCGCCGTACCGCCGTAAGTGAAGCTGAGCAGCCAGAAGCACACGACATATACAATTCCCTTGGAGAACGTGAGCAACACGATGGCAAGGATCGTGATTGCAAAGCAGAGGAGCATAGCGCCTTTGCGGCCAATCTTATCACTGCCTGTGGAAATCAGGAAGCGGCCGGCGACCTGCATGAGCGACGCGACGGAAACACCCGTCACGAGCAGTGTCTTGTCCAGACCTCTGGATGTGCCGTAGCTGACGAAGATCGCACTGAGAAGCACAAACGCCGGGATCGCGCAGAAATAGACAAGGCTTAGGAGATAATATTCTCTGCACCGGAAGCAATCGCGTGCAGTCGTGCAGGTGTTTTTGGAAACGGCGACCACGCCCGACGGCTTGTAGTCGGCCATATATCCCGCAGGGGGTGCCTTGATGGTCAGCATGCCGAACACTGCGACGACAGCAAAGATGACTGCGAGTATCCGGAACGTTCCCGTAAAGCCATAGTTTGTGAGCCATGTGCTGCTGAGCGGAGAAAGGATCGTCGCCGAAATGCCAAGAACAGCAAGGGTGATGCCGGTCGCAAGCCCCTTCTTGTCGGGAAACCATTTCTGCATCATTGCAATAATGACATTGTATACCATGCCGTCGCCGATTCCAAGGAGGGTGCCATAGGTGAACCACATGCCGGCGGGTGCACTGCTCGGCAGAAGGGATGTGGAAAACAGGCCGGCGGCCATCAGAAGATAGCCGATAAGCATGATCATCTTGACACTGTGCTTTTTCTGCATCACGCCGCCAACATAGTTGCCGACAACGAACAGCGCGAGGAAGATCGTATAAGGAAGGCTTGCCATGTACGACGCGATTGAGAAATAGTCCATGATGTAGGGCTGCACAATACTATAGGTATAGGCAAAACCCATGATCAGACTGCAGATAATGCCGCAGGCAAGAATGAAGATTCTGCTGTTTTTCATCTCATTTCTCTCCGTTTCCCATCAATGATTCGCGCTCGCGTCGATTGCTCTCAGCTTTCCGTAGGCGAGGCACTTGAAAATGTCATTGAACCGCTGGAATTCGCTCTCCCCGATGCAGTAGCAGTTCGGCATGTGCGCCTTTCTGTTTCTTGCACATTCCATCTTCAGATAGCCGTTGTCGAAGTCCGGGTGATTGCAGATGGGAACATCGCAGTGATATTTTGCCGTCTCCTTGGCAAAATGCTCGATCGAAGAAAGGTACTGCACATTCCCCTCGATCGTCGCCGGAGGATTCGTTCCGCCCCACATACCGGCCATGTGCTCGACACCGTTGTCATGCACGGGGAAGATAAAGCTCAGGCCGCCGGGCGTGTGTCCGGGTGTGAACAGAACGCGGATCCAGTGGTCGCCGAGCGTGATCACATCGCCATCGTCGATGTAGTGGTCGATCCGGAAATTCTTCCAGGTATCCGGCCTGTCCGGGAAGAACGGGTGCTGCTCCCAGAAATCATCGTCGATCTTGCTCAGATACGTTTCGCAGCCGAAGCTGTCAACCAGCCACTTTCCGCAGCCGCAGTGGTCAAAGTGTCCATGCGTGATCACGAACTTGCGGATCTCATGCGGATCCCAGCCGATATCCTCGATCGCAGAGACGATCGCGTGGAACATCGTCTCCTTGGGATAGATTGCGTCGATCACGATGAGGCCCTCGGAGGTCTTCAGAACAAACGAGGCGGTGCTCTTGTTGGCAACGCAGAGCAGATCATCGAAGATCTGGGCGTGGGTAAACCACGAGTCGTCCGGCATACCTGCAAGCAGTTTCTGGATGTCGATTTGATACATTGGCAGATTCATTTTTCTTCTCTCCTTTTCTTTTTGTCATAATGACTAAAATCAAGGTAGCACACGCGCATTTATTTGTAAATATGAACCAACAAATAGCAACCAACATTTTTCTGTTCGGGAAGTATCCAGTATATAATGCAATCCGGATTGCGTATTACGCAATCCGGATCGAGTTGAATTTTTTGTGCGGCTCATATATAATTTAGGGGGAAAGACAATGGCGGAGAACGCTTCCAATCGGAGGTGCAGAAAACATGAGCGAAGCGAACGATTATTCCTACAACATCGCATCGGTAGAGAAAACAATCCGGCTGATCGAACTGCTGGCCGAAACCAACGGCGAACTCTCGGTGCTTCAGATCGCGAAGCGGCTCGATACGCATGCTTCGAGCGCGGACAGATTTCTAATCACGCTGCAAAATCTTGGATATGTGGATAAGTGCGAGCAAATCGGGAAATACCGGCTCACAGATCGGCTGCTGAAAATCGCGTCAAATCTGATCGTCAGCCATCCGCTGACCGTCCGCTATCTGGATGTGATGCACACGCTGGCCTATAACCTGAACGCGACGACGCACATCATGGCCTTTTACGGGCTCAGTACGATCACCCTGCACAAGGATCTTCAGACACAGAACATCTCCTATAACAACGCCTTTTTTGACCCCAAGCGGCAGCACTACTGCTCCGCGCCGGGAAAACTCCTGCTGTCCACGCTGTCTGAGGAGCAGCTTTCGGAGTATCTGTCCGGTCTGAAGTTCATCAAGTACACGAGCACAACCATTACCAGTGAGAAAGAGCTCCGGGAAAACCTGGAGCTGATCCGCCGCGTCGGCTACTCCGTGCACAATGAGGAATGGCTCAGCGGCTGCCTGACCGTGTCCTTTCCGCTGCGGGTGTACGGAGAGATCCGGGGCGCAATGTCCATCATGTGCTCCATTGAGCGGAAAGACGAGGTCCTCAGCCCGGAAACGCTTTCGGAGATCAAGCGCATGCTCGCAGAGCCGGATGTATGAAAATCCATATGGGCGCGTCCACTCTGGAAAGGCAGAAACAGCCCGGAAATATGCATGGAAGTGAACCCCAAAAGCTAGACAAAAAAGATCAAGCGACCTGAACGGTCTGAATCCTGTATTGCACGGGGCTCAGACTGTTTCGTTTTCATTGAATCCGGAAATAATAGTAAATGTACTCGATAATCGCCTTCGAGCAGATAAAATCTGCCCGCTGCGCAAAAACATGTCCGCCGCAGGGTTTTCCCTGCGGCGGACCGTGAATTTTTACGTTTTGCAAAGAAGCAGCAGGTACACCGGCAGATGACGGCGCGTGCTCTGCTTGTCCCAGCGCTTGGTCATCGCCTGCCGCCGTTTGAGCAGCCGTTTTTTCAGCCTGTTTTTTGAACTCTGTTTTCCGTGCATGTCATCACCGCGGCTTTCTGTCATCGCTGCGGTCGGGGGAAAAGTGCTTGACCGTCCACGCGGGCATACGGCGATCCTCTGGCCCTGCCCCTTGTGCAGTAAAAAATACATAATACGCAACCAGAATCAATTCTGAAGATATGAGAATAATCGCCGGCCATTTCCGCAGCGGATCGAGCGGTACGCCGAGCAGCCACATCAGCACATAGAACGCGAGTGCCGCAAGCGGATATTTGAGCAGTTCACAATAGTACCAAATTCAGATCGGAAGCGGAATTGCCGATGCGACGCCACGGTAGGTCAGCCAGTTCCAGAATCCAGGGCGCGCCTTTCGCTGTTTCCGAATCATCGTCTTGCTCATGGCCGCTCTCAAAACACCTTCGATTGCGACGCGCACAAACGCAACATGGAGCGGCCAAGCCACCAGCATCACAATCGGCAAAACATACTTTTCCGGCACGCGCGTCCCCTCCGTTCTGCTGACAGAATATCCCGCGCCGGAGGCCCTGTCAAACGCAAAAAACCGCCCGCTGCCATGCCTGTGTAAAATTAAAATCTGAATTCACATCTGAATTTTGCACCCCAGGGGGGGTATTTCTGCGAATTTTGATGTAAAATGTCTGCGAAAACACCGAAAACACCATTACTAAGGAGGAAACACTCATGACCCACCGCAAACACGCGGCCGCGCTGCTGACCGCCGTGCTCCTGCTGGCGCTGACTGCCTGCGGCAGGCAGACCGCCGCCGCATCCGACCCCGCACAGACGCCTGCGGCCCCGGCCGTTGAGACGCCCGTCATCGCCGCCCCGGCTGCGACACCGACGCCCGCCGCCGGAAAAGACGCCGGCAGAGACGGCTGGAAGGCCGAGTTTGAACGGAGCCTGCTCGAAAACTACGGCGTCACGCCCGACCACTACGAGGATCTCGGAAACGGCATCTATCAGGTCTATGTGAAGATCGACGGCAAAGTCGTGCCCTACGTCACGGTCGATTCCGCGACCGGCGGCTACCACGGCTGAGCACCGGCAGCAAAACAAAAACCACGCCTCTGCGCGCCATTCCGGCGCGCAGGGGCGTGGCGGTTTTCTGCCTGCAAATTATCCGCGCAGGCCGACGGCCTCGAGGATGGCCTCAACGCGGTCGGACGCCTGCACCGGCCAGTCACCCTTGACGTTCTGGCAGCCGGCGGAATCGAGCAGGTCGCGCGCGCCGCTGCCCATGAGCGCCTGGCAGGTCGTGTCGATCAGGTCCATCTGCTGGCTGAAGGAGACCTGCGCGTCATTGCCCTTGTCGCTGAGCCACGCGACGACGGCGGACTTGATCTCGCTCTGGGTCATCGTGCTCGCCGCGCCCCAGTCGAGCAGCTTCACGGCGTAGGGTACTGCCTTGAGCGAGCTGCCGGTCACGCCGAGCTGCACGTTCTTTTCAATGTCGTCGAGCACCGTGGTCAGCTGGTCCGTCTCCGTGCCGGCCGGGCGGGCCGGGTCGGAGGTCGGGTCTGCGGGCGTCTGCACCGGCGGCGTCACGATCGTGGGGGTGGAGGACGTCTCCGGCGTCTGCGTCTTGCTGCCGCAGGCGGCCAGCGCCAGCACGAGCACCAGCGCGAGGGTGAGCGCCGCGAAGCGCTTTGCATTGCGGGATAACCATACCTTCATATGGAAACACTCCTTTCGTTGTGTCCTTATGATAAGCAAGCGCGCGCCCGCTGTCAAGAAAATGCACGCGCCCTCTTGACAAATACCCTTGGGGGGTATATATTCGAATATACCCCCAAGGGGTATATGGGAAACAATGAGGTACAAATACATGGACGATGAGAAAAAAACCGGCTGCTGCGGCTGCTCGCAGCGCAAGAAGGAGCGCACGCCGGAGGAATACAAGCGGCTCATCCACCGGCTCAACCGCATCGAGGGCCAGATCCGCGGCATCCGCGGCATGGTCGAGAACGACGCCTACTGCCCGGACATTCTCGTGCAGTCGGCGGCGGCGGGCGCGGCGCTCAATGCATTCAATAAGGAGCTGCTGGCCAGCCACATCCGCACCTGCGTCGTCGAGGACATCCGCGACGGCAAGGACGAGGTGATCGACGAGCTGGTGGCGACGCTGCAGAAACTCATGAAATGAGCCGCACCGCAAAGGAGGAACCACTTTGAAGCAATACCATGTCACCGGCATGAGCTGCGCGGCCTGCTCGGCGCGCGTGGAAAAGGCGGTGTCAAATGTGCCGGGCGTGACGGCATGCTCGGTCAGCCTGCTGACCAACTCCATGGGGGTGGAGGGCACGGCGGCGGATCAGGCCGTCATCGACGCGGTGCAGGCCGCGGGCTACGGCGCGTCGGTCAAAGGTGCGCAGGCGAGCTCCGGCTCCGCGGACGCGGACGCGCTCGCTGACCACGAGACGCCGAAGCTGCGGCGCAGACTTTTCTGGTCGCTGGGCTTTTTGCTCGTGCTGATGTATTTTTCCATGGGCCACATGATGTGGGGCTGGCCGCTGCCGAAGTTTTATGACGGCAACCATGTCGCCATGGGCCTGACGCAGCTGCTGCTGACGGTGATCATCATGGTCATCAACCAGAAGTTTTTCATCAGCGGCTATAAGGCGCTCTGGCACCGTGCACCGAACATGGACACGCTCGTGGCGCTCGGGGCGACGGCGGCGTTCGTGTACAGCACGTATGCGCTCTTTGCCATGACGGGCGCGCAGGTGCGCGGCGACGAGCAGGCCGTCATGAACTACATGATGGACTTTTACTTTGAGTCCGCCGCCATGATCCTCACGCTCATCACGGTGGGCAAAACGCTCGAGGCCCGCTCGAAGGGCAAAACGACCGACGCGCTGCGCAGCCTCATGGAGCTTGCGCCCAAGACCGCCACCGTCGAGCGCGGCGGCGCGGAGGTGACCGTCCCGGTCGAGCAGGTGCAGAAGGGCGATGTCTTCGTCGTCCGCCCGGGTGAGCGCATCCCGGTCGACGGTGTGGTGCTCGCCGGCACGAGCGCGGTCAACGAGGCGGCGCTCACGGGCGAGAGCATCCCGGCCGACAAGGCACCGGGCGCGTCCGTCTCGGCCGCGACGGTGAACCAGTCGGGCTTTCTCAAGTGCCGCGCCACGCGCGTCGGCGAGGACACGACCCTCTCGCAGATCATCCAGATGGTCAGCGACGCGGCGGCTACGAAGGCGCCGATCGCGAAGATCGCGGACAAGGTGTCCGGCGTGTTCGTGCCGTCGGTCATGGGCATCGCGCTCGTGACGTTCGTCGTCTGGATGCTGCTCGGCCGCACCGTGGGCTACGCGCTCGCGCGCGGCATCTCCGTGCTCGTCATCAGCTGCCCGTGCGCGCTCGGCCTCGCCACACCGGTGGCGATCATGGTCGGCAGCGGCATGGGCGCGAAAAACGGCATTCTTTTCAAGACGGCTGCCTCCCTCGAGGAGACCGGCCGCATCCAGATCGTCGCGCTCGACAAGACCGGCACCATCACCTCCGGCGACCCGACGGTGACGGACATCTGCCCGGCCCCCGGCGTGACGGAGGGCGAGCTGCTGCGCCTGGCCTGCGCGCTCGAGCGCAAAAGCGAGCACCCACTGGCCAAGGCGGTGCTGCGCCGCGCGGAGGCGGACGGGCTGACCGCCGCCGAGGTCGCGGACTTTCAGGCCCTGCCGGGCAACGGACTCAAGGCCACGCTCGACGGGCATCCGCTCTGCGGCGGCAACGCGGACTTCATCCGCACCGCAGCCGACATCCCCGCGCCCATGCAGGCGCAGGCGCAGGCGCTGGCCGAGGCCGGCAAGACGCCGCTGTTTTTTGCCCGCGGCGGGCAGCTGCTCGGCATCATCGCCGTGGCGGACGTGCTCAAGCCCGACAGCCCGCAGGCCGTCCGTGAGCTGCGGAACATGGGTATCCGCGTCGTCATGATCACAGGCGACAACGCGCGCACGGCGAAAGCCATCGGCGCACAGGCCGGCGTGGACGAGGTGATCGCGGGTGTGCTGCCCGACGGTAAGGAGCGCGAGATCCGCCGCCTGAGCGCACGCGGCAAGGTCGCCATGGTCGGCGACGGCATCAACGACGCGCCGGCGCTCACGCGCGCGGACATCGGCATCGCCATCGGCGCGGGCACGGATGTGGCCATCGACGCGGCCGACGTTGTGCTCGTCAACAGCCATCTGAGCGACGTGCCGGCGGCCATCCGGCTCAGCCGCGCGACGCTGCGCAACATCCACGAGAACCTGTTCTGGGCGTTTTTCTACAACACGATTGGCATCCCCATCGCGGCGGGCGTGTTCGTCCCGCTCGGCCTGACGCTCAACCCCATGTTCGGCGCGGCAGCCATGAGCCTGTCGAGCTTCTGCGTGGTCACGAACGCCCTGCGCCTGAATCTGTTCAAGCTGCGCGATACGCGCCACGATCATAAACGCGCAAACCATCTCAAAGAAGTACCCGAAATCAAGGAGGAAACAGCTATGAAAAAGACCATTACCATCGAAGGCATGATGTGCGGTCACTGTGAGGCGACCGTGAAGAAGGCGCTCGAGGCGCTGCCCGAGGTCACGGAGGCCGAAGTCAGCCACGCGGCGGGCACCGCCGTCGTGACGCTCAGCGCCCCGGTGGACGACGCCGTGCTCAAGCACACGGTCGAGGCCAAGGACTATAAGGTCACCGGCATCGCGTGAGCACACAAAGCAGCAGCCGGGGCATCCCAGAAGGGACGCCCCGGCGCCCCTTTCAGGGGGCGCCTTTGCCGTCCTTTTTTCACGTTTTGTGCGTGTCGATCGGCTGCGCGAACAGGCCGTGCTGCGTGCAGTACCACAGCAGCGTGCCGTGCGCGAAGTACGGCAGGCGCGTCTGCGCGCCCCACTCGGGGTAGAGCCGCCGCAGCACGACCGTGTCCTCGTTGACCAGCGCCGCGAACGACAGGTAGTGCTCCCGGCGCATGGGGTGGTCAGACGTGAGATACCATTCACCGTCGCTCAGCTCCGCCGTCAGGCGGTGGGCGGCGTCCGGCGTCTGCGGCGTCAGGGGCCGCAGCGTCTGGCCGCAGCAGGTCACGTCCGCCGCGTCGCTCGCCAGCAGCAGATTGCCGCAGTGCGGGCAGACGCAAAAGCGCACGCGCTTCATGTTTCCGTTTGTCAAATCGTTTTCCTCCAGATCGCCCCGGAGCAGCGCCTCGGCGCTCGTGCCCAGAGCCTGTGACAGTCGCGGAAGGAGGGAAATGTCCGGCGCGCCGCAGCCGCGCTCCCACTTGGAGACGGCCTTGTCGCTCACGCCGATCGCGTCGGCGAGCTGCCGCTGTGTCAGTTGTTTATTCTGCCGCAGGGCGCGGATGAGCGCCCCTGTGCGTGTCTGATCCATGTTTCGCACCTCCCGTGCAGATATATTGTACGGATTTCCGCCCGGAATGCAACCGACGCTCCGTAGAGTCCGCCGTCAGGATAGCGCCGGGACGCGCCCCATGTCAAGACACGTGTAAAAATGTGCGGATTTTGGTTACCGGGACGGAAAAAATTCGCTATACTGAAAAAACGCCCTGTAAGGAGGTGCCCGGATGAACCACCGTGCGCGTATCCCCGCGCTGCTGCTTGTCCTCGCGCTGCTGCTCGGCTGCGCTGGCTGCGGCGGCGGACGCGAACCCGTGACCGTGACGATCTGGCACGTCTACGGCGGCGAGACCGAGTCCCCGCTCAACGACCTCATCGACACGTTCAACGACACCGTCGGCCGCGAGCAGAACATCCGCGTGCAGGTCGGCAGCGTCACGAATACGAACACCATCCACGAGGCGGTGCTCGCCTCGGCTTACGGCGAGCCCGGCGTCACGGCGCTGCTGGGCGCGGCGACCTCGCGCGCGGGGCTGTACCTGCGCTATTCGGCGCTGCGCGCCATCGGTGCGACGGACCAGCACGTCACGTGCTTTCGCGGCACGGCGGAGACGGCGCGCAGCGCGCAGGTACAGATGCACAACCGCTGGAATCCGGAGCTGAACGTGCAGGCCGTCCCCGGCTACACGCAGCTGCTGCGCGGATCGGACGGCCGTCTCGCCGAGCGCTGCCTGTGGACGGGGCGCATCGCCCTGCCCGACACATGGGAGTCGGTGACGCTGCTGTGCGTGCCGATGCTCGACAGCGCCTACGGCAGCATGGTCACGGTGCTCGCCCCCATAGACGGCGACCGGCTGCTGCTCGGACAGGCCATGATCGGCAGCCCCGGCGGGTCGTATCTCACGGCCGACGGCACGCTCACGTGCAAGACCGGCCGGTATTATAATACGTATTCCGACGGCAGCCGCACCTATCTCGGTCTGCACGAACCGATCGGCGCGACCGACGCCGCAGGGCGGAAGCTCGCCGCCGTGGTGCTCGTGCCGGAGATCGGGCTGCGCACGCTCGAGGCGCGCAGCCGCATGGTGTGGATCGCGGGCTCGCTCGTGTTCCTCGCGGCGATGCTGCTGCTGTCGACATACCTGTCGCGCCGGTTCGTGACGCCGATCTCCCGCAGCCTGCAGGCCATCCGTGAGCAGGCCCCCGGCGAGCACCCGTCCGGCATCTCGGAGATCGACGAGCTGCTCTCGGGCTTCCGCAGCCGGGTGCAGACGCTCACGCCCATGGAGCGCACCGTGCTGCAGTATTACATCGACGGCTGCTCGCTCGAGGAGGTCGCGGCGCGCGCGTACATCAGCGTGGCCACCGCCAAAAAGCACAACACGAACATCAACCGCAAGCTCGGCGTGACCTCACGTGAGGAGCTCATGCTGTATATCGACCTCTTCCGCCGCTGCGGCCGTCTCGATGAGATCGCCGCGCCGCGGGCAGAGGATACTGCAAGGTGCACAACCTGACCTTCGTCAGGTTGTGCACCTTGTCTACTACTCAGTCGTATTTTGCGGTTTCGGCGGGGTTTTTGCGCTGCAAACGTAGCATTTTCGGCCCCGATGCCTTATACTATCAGCATAGCTGAAAAATCATCAGAAACAGTTAGATATGATGAAAAACATCTGCGTAAAGGAGTATGCTTATGGGACTTATCAAAGCGATCGCCGGAGCCGCCGGCGGTGTCATGGCCGACCAGTGGAAAGAATTTTTTACCTGCGAGGCGCTGCCTGCCGATGTGCTGGCAGTCAAGGGACAGAAGAAAACCACCCGCCGTTCGAGCAACACGCACGGCGACGAGAACATCATCACCAGCGGTTCGCGCATTGCTGTTGCCGATGGGCAGTGCATGCTCATCGTCGAGCAGGGCAAGGTCGTGGAGGTCTGCGCCGAGCCGGGCGAGTACACCTATGACGCGTCCACCGAGCCGTCAATCTTCGCCGGGAACCTCGGCGCGAGCATCGGTCAGGTGTTCCAGAACATCGGCAAGCGCTTCACCTTCGGCGGCGAGGCCCCGAAGGACCAGCGTATCTACTACTTCAACACCAAGGAGCTGACCGGCAACAAGTACGGCACGCCGAGCCCGGTGCCGTTCCGCGTGGTGGACCAGCGCGCCGGCATCGACATCGACATCGGCATCCGCTGCTTCGGCGAGTACAGCTACCACATCGCAAACCCGCTGCTGTTTTACACCAACGTCTGCGGCAACGTGACCGAGGACTACACGCGCGACACGCTCGACAGCCAGCTCAAGAGCGAGCTGCTCACGGCGCTGCAGCCGGCGTTTGCGCGCATCAGCGGCATGGGCATCCGCTACTCGGCACTGCCCGGCCACACGCAGGAGATCGCCGCGGCGCTCAACGAGGAGCTCTCGGCGCAGTGGCGCGACCGCCGCGGTCTTGAGATCGTGGCCTTCGGCGTCTCGTCCGTGAAGGCGGACGAGGCCGACGAGCAGATGATCAAGGATATGCAGCGCGATGCGGCCTATATGGACCCGACGCGCGCGGCGGCGATGCTCTCGCGCTCGCAGGGCGAGGCGATGAAGGCGGCCGCGTCCAACACGGCCACCGGCCCGGCCATGGCGTTCATGGGCATGGGCATGGCCGGGCAGATGGGCGGCGTCCGCGCGCAGGATCTCTACGCCATGGGTCAGCGGCAGGCCACGCAGCAGCCCACCGCCCCGGCGGCAGCGCCCGCGGCGGACACCTGGACGTGCGCCTGCGGCCAGACGGGCAACACCGGAAAATTCTGCGGCAACTGCGGCCAGCCGAAGCCGGCCCCCGCGGCCGACGGCTGGACGTGCAGCTGCGGCGCGGTGAACAAGGGCAAGTTCTGCGCCGAGTGCGGCAGACCGCGCCCGGCCGGCACGCCGAAGTACAAATGCGACAAGTGCGGCTGGGAGCCGGACGATCCGACCCACCCGCCGAAATTCTGTCCCGAGTGCGGCGACCCGTTTGACGACGGGGACATCCAGCCGTAACGCCATCCGGACGAAAGGAGGCATCTGACCATGCCCACCCAGGTAACGAATTATCAGTGCCCCGCGTGCACCGGCCCGCTGCACTATTCGGCCAAGAGCGGGAAGCTGGAGTGCGACTACTGCGGCTCATCGTTCGACGTTGCGGACATCGAGGCACTCTACGCACACAAGGAGGCCGAGGCTGCCGCCGCCAAGCAGGCGGCCGACGCAAAAGCGGAGGCGGCGAAGGCGGACGCCGCCGCCGACGGCGGCTGGGACACCTCCGGCCTCAGCAGCGACTGGGGCGCGGATGCCGACGGCCTGCGGGTCTACGGCTGCCCGTCGTGCGGCGCGGAGCTGATCTGCGACGAGAGCACCGCGGCCACGTCCTGCCCCTACTGCGGCAACCCGACGGTCGTGCCGGGGCAGTTTTCCGGCGCGCTCCGGCCCGACTTTATCCTCCCCTTCCGCCTGACGAAGGACGACGCCGTGCAGGCGCTCCGGGCGCACTACAAGGGCAAGCCCTTCCTGCCGAAATCGTTCACGTCTGCCAACCACATCGAGCAGATTCAGGGCGTGTACGTCCCGTTCTGGCTGTTTGACGGCGGGGCAGAGGGCTCGGCCAGCTACCGGGCCAGCAACACGAGCGTATATGAGACCGGCGACTATGAGGTCACCGAGACCATGCACTACGACGTATTCCGCGCCGGGTCGATCGCGTTTGAGAAGATCCCGGTGGACGCATCCTCCAAGATGCCCGACGACCACATGGACTCCATCGAACCGTTTGACTATGCGCAGATGCAGCCGTTTTCCACGGCGTACCTGCCGGGTTATCTGGCCGATAAATACGACGTGTCCGTTGACGACAGCCGCGACCGGGCCGACGCCCGCTGCCGCGAGACGCTCGCGCAGGCCCTGCGCGACACCGTTACCGGCTACGGCACGTGCATACCCGAGCATGAGGACATCTCGCTCCACCGCGGCAAGGTGCACTACGCCCTGCTGCCGGTGTGGATGCTGAGCACGAAGTGGAACGGCGAAAGCTTCCTCTTCGCCATGAACGGACAGACCGGCAAGCTTGTCGGCGACCTGCCGACCGACCGCGGCCGCTATTGGGGCACGTTTGGAGCGATCGCAGGCGTGGTCACAGTCGCGCTGACGGTCATCCTGCAGTTTATGTAAGGAGGCGGACACCATGAAACAAAAACTGACCGCGCTGCTGCTCGTGCTGCTGCTGGCTGTCACGCTCGTGCTGCCCGTCATGGCAGCAGCGCCCTATGTCGACGATGAAGCCGCGATCCTCACGCTCTCGGAGGTCGAAACGCTCGAGGCGCGCGCCGCCGAGATCTCGGAGCACTACGGCGTCGGCGTGTACATCTGCATACTCGATGACTTCGGCGACTATGGCTATCCCGACGCCGCGACCGCGTCCTATTCGATCTACCATGCGCAGTCGCTCGGCTATGGCAGCGGGCGCGACGGCATCCTCCTGCTGCTGAGTATGTCGAACCGCAAGTACGTCACCTTTGTCTACGGCGACAAGGCAGAGCCCATCTTCCCGGACGGCAAGCTCATCAAGCTCGAGAACGCCTTTCTCGACGACTTCGCGGACGACGACTGGTACGACGGTTTCTCGGACTATCTTGAGGGCTGCGCCAGGATCCTCAGCGTCGACTCCGGCGAATTCACGTGGCCGCAGTTTCTCCGCCACCTCGGCATCTCGTTCGGCATCGGGCTCTTGCTCGCGCTGATCGTGTGCCAGCTGCTGAAGATGAAGATGCGCTCCGTCTACCGCCAGGCTGAGGCCTCGGCCTACGTCACGGCCGAGGGGCTGCAGCTGACCCGGCGCGAGGACGTCTTCACCCACACGACCACGGTGCGCCGCAAGATCGAGCGCCAGAGCGACTCAAGCAGCTTTTCCGGCGGCGGCGGCCACGGACGCAGCGGCTCGTTCTGATACAAAAGCCCACCCCCACATATTTCAAACCAAGGAGGCGGAAACAGATGAAAAAACGCGTTCTCAGCATCTTCCTGTGCCTGGTCATGGTGTTCAGCCTGCTGCCGTTCACGGCAAGCGCGGCAGGCAGCAGCACGCCGATCAACGAAAGGTAATTCCCAGACTCGGTATTCCGGGAATACGTGCGCAAGATCGCCGGCGGCCCGGTCCTGACTGATGAGAAGGCCCGGCAGATCGAAGTGCTCGACGTCAGCCAGGATAACATCAAAAAGGTGCTCGGTGACCGCGACCCCATCACGAGTCTCAAGGGCATCAAGTACCTGAAATATGTGAAGGATCTCAATTGCAGCTTCCAGAAGCTGAAAACACTCAATCTGGAGCTGAACTCGAGAGTGGAAAAGCTCGACTGCCGCGCAAACCAGCTCACCAATCTGGGGCTCGACCCGAGGGGCAACTCGCTCCGGTATCTGGACTGCGGTGGAAACAAGCTCACCGCGCTCGACCTGCGCAGCAACAAAAAGCTCCAAGCGCTCCAATGCCAGAATAACCGCCTCTCGTGGCTGAACCTGAGCAGCAACACGGCGCTCGATCCGACGAAGGTGGACTGCTCGGGCAACGTCTACGACATCGAGGTCGACCGGAACCTCCAGTATAAGGTCTATCCCGACCTGCCGTGCTACGGCGCGACGGAGGGCACATACTTCACGGCCGCCCGCGCGAGCGACTGGACCGGCGGCACGGTCAGCAAGGTCGACAGTTGGGACGTCCTGACGCTCGATAACGCCAGAGTCAAGGAGGTCACCTACAAGTACGACACCGGAAACGCCGAGATCGGCAAGGTGGCGTTTACGCTCAAGACCGCGGTGCCCGCCGCTTACGTCATCAGCAGCGCTGCCCTCACGGTGCAGAGTCCTGTTGAGGACGAGAGCGCGCAAATCCCACGGTGACGACCGATTCCGGTGCGAAGTATGTCGTTGAGAGTGCCGACTGGAAAGTCAGCGGTAGCATGACGCCGTACACCGGCGCGTTTGAGAAGGGCAAGAGCTACACGCTGAACCTCCTGCTCGCCCCGAAGAGCGGCTACCACTTTGCCGACAGCGAATCCATTCAGGTCACCGTCAACGGCAAAGCAGCGGACAAGGTGTACCCGTACAAGGACGGCAAGCTCATCGTGACCGCCACGTTCACGGTTGAGGACCTTATCACCATCTCCTTTGACCCCAACGGCGGCACCGGCACGATGCAGCCCATAAGGGTAAAAGTGAACGAGGATTTCACGCTCCCCGAATGCATCTTTACGCCGCCGGAGGGCAAGGAGTTTGCCGGCTGGCTCGCAGCAAACGGCACAGTGTACCCCGCCGGCAATGTGGCAACCTCCTCCATCGACCAAAGCTTCAAGGCGACGTGGAAGGACACGGCGGAAGTCGATGTGACGCAGATGTTCACCGACGTGACGAAAAACTGGGCCTACCCCGGCATCCAGTACTGCGTGACGCATCAGCTGATGTCCGGCATCGGCAACAATCTGTTCGGGCCGAAGCTGACCACGACGCGCGCGCAGATCGTGCAGATCCTGTATAACCTCGAGGGCGAGCCGAAGGTGAGCGGCACGACGCCGTTTACCGATCTCACACAGGACTGGTATCAGGACGCGATCCTCTGGGCGTACCAGACCGGCGTGGTCGCCGGAACGTCCAGCACGACGTTTGAGCCTGACCTGCCGGTGACGCGCGAGCAGATCGCGGTCATCCTCATAGAGTACATGACGCGCGTGCTCAAACTTGAGCGCACGTGGACGCCCGCTGACCTGAGCATCTTCCCGGATGCGGGCAGCGTGTCCGACTGGGCAAAAGACGCGATGGCAGATGCGGTCGGACTTGGCCTGATCTCCGGCGCGAGCAACGGCGGCCAGACCTATCTCGAGCCGCAGGGCAGTGCGACCCGTGAACAGGTCGCGACGATCCTGATGGAGTTTTGCAGGAACGTGAAGAAGTAATGCAATGTGCACTGTAATGAAAAAACGTGCATAATGGATGCTCCCCGGCAGCGATAAACAAACAGAAACGTATATTTGCCTGGGAGCATTTTCCCCTGAAAATACAATTGGGAGGCGGTACAGGAGATGAAACGAATCGCATCTGTTCTCTTAGCTGCGGCTTTGATTGCAGCGGCTGTTTTTCCGGTTGCCGTTTATGCGGCCAGCAATGAGCAGGTGGTCTTTGAATATTTGACAAATACAATGGGGTTGAATACGGCGGCCGCCTGCGGAGCAATGGCAAACCTTGAGAAAGAGTCAAATTTTAATCCGCATGCCGAATATCAAGAAAAAGACGGATCTATCAGCTATGGTCTTTGTCAGTGGAATGGCGTGCGCCGTACAGCGCTGGAGAATTACTGTTCTGCGCATGGATATGATTCCACGACGCTGAATGGACAGCTGCACTATATGCAGTATGAGCTGGAAACTTCTGAATCAAGTGCTTACGGCTCATTTCGCAATGTGGAAAACACGGCCGATGGTGCCTACACGGCCGGCTATAACTGGGCGTCAAAGTATGAGCGCTGTGCGCATTATTTTGATGATGTGGATCAGTACGCGCAGAGAGCGAATCTGGCAAAGAGCAAATACTGGCCCAAGTACGGGAAAAGCACCCTGATCACTGTTTCCTTTGATGCAAACGGCGGCAGCTGCGCGGTTACGTCACGAAGGGTAGATGCAGGCAGTGCAATCGGTGCTTTGCCGGCACCGTCGAGAGATGACTATGCGTTTTCCGGCTGGTATACATCTCAAACCGGGGGAACACAGGTTACGGCGAGCACCACTTTCTCGTCCGACACGACGATCTATGCGCACTGGGCTCTTAGTTCTGTAGAGATTACTTATTACGACGCTACGGGTCAAGTGTGGCTTGCGGACAGCGCTGCTTCCGGCTCTGACTACCAGCTCGAGAGTACCTATCCGCTGAAGGATGGCAGCTACTTCTGCGGTTGGTCGTACACAAAAGATGCAGCGTCGTTTGACCTGCGGCCGAATCAGTCTGTCAAAGCCAGGAGTGCTCTGCGCTTTTATCCGGTGTATGTCACATTAGAAGAGGTGCTTTCGGGAAAAGAAGTGTATATTTACCGAATCGAGGACTTTTCTGCGGATGGCTACCAGATCGAGCAGGTGCAGAGCACGGTCAACTGCCGTGTAAATGCGAGCTATTGGACAGAATGGAGCGATTATACTCCAACGGAAGTAACCGCGGGGGAGAATGTGCAGGTGCGTACAGCGCCGGTGTACCGTTATTATTACTTTCTTTGCCCGAGCTGTGGCGCGCATGAGCCGTTTTATGGGACCAGCGATTGCCATGCACAAATTCCGTCGAGCGCATGGCACAGCACCTGGTCAACGCTTCCTTATTCTCAGAGCGATTATAAAACATTCAGTTATACCACAGAAAAGTATTACACAACGTCCCTCGGAGATGGCCAGATGTGGATCTTCAGCTCCGGCAACGTGAGTGCGACGGACATTGGAACAATAGACGCGACCGGCAGCGAAGAAGTGATCGTGACGGGATACAGTTTCCGAAAACTTGTAGAGAAATATGATTCGGTTACACAAAGTGTCACTGCCTATAAGATCACGCCGGCAGAATGCCAGCACCACTATGTTGGCGGCAAGTGCACAATTTGCGGTCAGGCGGATCCCGATTTTCTGCTGGGCGATCTGACGGGCGATGGTAAGGTCACCTCGGCGGATGCCGTCCTGCTGGTGCGCAGCCTCTCTGAGCTCGAGCAGTTAACGGATGAGCAGCTGATGTCGGCCGATATGAACGGCGACGGGAAAATCACCGCCGCTGATTCGGTGGCGTTGGTGCGTCTGCTGACGGAACTGACGTGAAGGGAAATTCACTCTAGAACTGAATAGAAATATACAGGAGGAGAAATGAAAAAGAAAACCTTAAGTCTCTTTTTAGCGTTTGTGCTGATAGTTGCTTGTATGCCAGTAAGTGCACGTGCTACCGCTTCGAACGACTACACACAGTGGAAACAATATGATTCGGAGTGGAACCAATCGGAGGCTTGGCCTGCATCCCAATATCCGAATGCGACCTATAGATGGATGAAGGAGGCGGGGTGCTATGTTACAACGATTGCCATACTTCTGAGGCACTATAATGTAGTTAGCGATGGAGATGTGAATCATTTCAATCCATGGATTTGCAACACTGCACTCGGAAATGTGGGTGCGCTAAACTCAGCGGCGGATATGGTACCGGCTAATATTAGCAAGGCGTACCCTGGATTTGTGTATCAGGGAAGTGTTGGATATTCAGCGTCACAATTGGTTTCATTATATAATCAGGGCTACGCTTGTGTTGTCGCTGTAAATGGCTATGGCCACTATGTGGCGGTAAGATCCGCAACAGATACAGGCAACATAGTGATCATGGACCCTGGCGCGAGCAGTTCAAGCCTATCACGTTATGGCAGCATTAATGCCATTATCTACTTTTCAGCAACGCCTCAGGAACACACCTGCAACATGAATGAGTTTGCGTATAACGAGGCGGCCCACCCGCATTATAAGTGCTATAAATGCTCCATTTGCGGCAAAGTACAGCGGAACACGAATGAACCTACTTTGCTTAATACCTGCGATGCGTGCCGTCCTGGCAAGCCGGAGCTTCAGAATATGCAGGAGACCTATCCCGAGAACAAGGAAATTACCTTCGCGTGGAACGATACAGATCGTACTACGCATTATAATCTCTGGCTGGACAAGCTCAATGAAAACAACGAATGGGAAACGGTCGAGCAGATTTTTTACGCCAAGAGCGGCTTGACCCGTGAGCTTAAGCCCGGGCACTACCGTGCGCAGCTGCTGTCCTATAATTCGGATTTGTATGAGCCGGATGGGAGCGACTGGTACCATACGTGGAGTAATGACTGTTATTTTGCTGTGACGCATAACTATGTCGTCAGCGAAGATATCCCTGCTTCCTGTACAGAGTATGCGCGCACGACCTATACCTGCACATTGTGCGGAGATCATTATACGGAGTACAAAGATGCGAGCTATTCCGATTGGTCGACGACCAAACCTGCCGGCGTAGATGAGGAGCTGATCGAAAGCCGGACGGAATACCGGTATTCCGATTATGAGACAAAGACGTCGGATGCATCGGAGCTTTCCGGCTGGACAAAGACGGGCAGTGACTGGGAGAAAACAGGCTCCGGAACGATCGACTATGTCGATTCCTGGCCGTCGGGCTTCAGTACGAACAGTGCACTGTATCGTCAGTACAACAATACGCCAAAGTTGGCCTCTGAGACATCAACAGCGAAAACAACTGTCAGTGCGTCTAACGGCGGCTATCTGTATTACCATTGGTGCCGCGGAAATTATACGGGCGGCCCGATCAACCGCAAGACCAGCCCGAACTATACGAGCGAATTTGGTTCTTTCCACGCGTTCTATTCGGACACGGCGCCTGGTTCCCTCGGCTCAGCTTCCGATGATGGCAGCTATGTCTATGCAAATGCATCCTGCTGCACGGATTCACATTGGTATTACCCGGTTGCTGTGACCAGACAAAGCTATACAACTTACAAGAAGGTCTTTACATATTCACGCTGGACAGCCTGGTCCGACTGGAGCGCGCAAGCGCGCACTTCCAGCGATACAAGAAAGGTTGAAACAAGGACGGCATATCGCTACCTCCAAGTGCAGATGGGCGAACATAAGTGGGATGACGGTGTGATTTCAGTCCCTGCAACCTGTGCCGCAGAAGGAACAAAAACATATACCTGCACGGTGTGCAAGGCTACAAAAACAGAGCCGATTGCAAAGCAGGCGCACGATTATCAGCAGACGGTCGTTGCGGCGACGTGCACGGCCAAAGGCTACACGCTCAACAAATGCAGCCGCTGCGGTGATGAATACCGCGATGCGGAGACGGAAATGCTTCCGCATACGTATGTGAATGGTGTCTGCACTGTGTGTGGGAATAAGGTTTTCCTGATTCGCCCGACTGCCGTCACCGCGGTGGCCGGAGCCACAGTCACGGTACCGGTAGAAATTTGGAACAATGCCGGATTTGCAGGATTCACATTCCAAATCACCTCCGATCCAAGCCTTGTGCTCACTGGCATAAAAAGGGGCGCAGTGCTCGAAGCGGCGGGCAACGGTTTATTTACGGTCAATATTAAAAAGGGAATCATCAACTGGACAGGGGATTGCAACATCACAGGCAACGGTGTGATTTTGGAGCTGACGTTTACCATTGCAGACAACGTATCAGACGGTGAATATGAAGTCTCTGTTGCGTGCAAGGGAAATGAGGCATCAAATTGTGTGGACGAACATAGCCAGCCTGTCGCTGTTACATTTGAGCCCGGCACGGTTACTGTAACTAAAGCGCCGCACGTGCACAGTTACAAGGCCGTTGTGACCGCCCCGACTTGTACGTCCAAGGGTTACACGACGCACACCTGCGCCTGCGGCGACAGCTATGTGGATACTTACACCGATGCACTTGGCCACGCATGGGACAACGGCAAAGTGACGAAGGAGCCGACGGAAACCGAGACCGGTGTGAAGACCTTCGCCTGCACCCGCTGCGGCGAGACGAAGACGGAAACCATTCCGGCTCTGTCGCACGAGCACAGCTACAAGGCTGTCGTCACTGCTCCGACTTGCACAGAAAAGGGTTATACCACGCACACCTGCGCCTGTGGCGACAGCTACGTGGATACTTATACCGACGCACTCGGTCACGCATGGGACAACGGCAAAGTGACGAAGGAGCCGACGGAAACCGAGACCGGCACCAAGACCTTCACCTGCACGCGCTGCGGCGAGACGAAGACGGAGACCATCCCGAAGCTCACGCACGAGCACAACTATAACGCTGTTGTGACCGCGCCGACCTGCACCGAAAAGGGCTACACGACGCACACCTGCGCCTGCGGCGACAGCTACGTGGACACTTACGTGGACGCTCTGGGTCACGCATGGGACAGCGGCAAAGTGACGAAGGAGCCGATGGAAACCAAGACCGGTGTGAAGACCTTCACCTGCACCCGCTGCGGCGAGACAAAGACCGAGACCATCCCGGTTACCAACTGCCCGAGCGCCGTCTTCACGGACGTTCAGGGTGGGGACCACTGGGCCCATGAGGGCATTGATTACTGCATTGCCAACGGCCTGATGTCCGGCATCGGCAACGACCTGTTCGGGCCGAAGCTGACAACGACGCGCGCGCAGATCGTGCAGATCCTGTATAACCTCGAGGGCGAGCCGAAGGTGAGCGGCACGACGCCGTTTACCGATCTCACACAGGACTGGTACCAGGACGCGGTCCTCTGGGCCTATCAGACCGGCGTGGTTGCCGGCACGTCCAGCACGACGTTTGAGCCTGACCGGCCGGTGACGCGCGAGCAGATCGCGGTCATCCTCATGGAGTACATGACGCGTGTGCTCAAGCTCGAGCGCACGTGGACGCCCGCCGATCTGAGCGCTTTCCCGGACGCGGGTAGCGTGTCCGACTGGGCAAAAGACGCGATGGCAGACGCGGTTGGACTTGGCCTGATCTCCGGCGCGAGCAACGGTGGCCAGACCTATCTCGAGCCGCAGGGAAGTGCGACCCGCGAACAGGTCGCGACAATCCTGATGGAGTTTTGCAAGAACGTGAAGAAGTAATCGTAAAAATGCAGTCCCCCTCTGATTCGGGAAGAATCAGAGGGGGACTGTTTGTCTTAGGCGTGAATCAGCTCGCGCAAAAAACGTTGTTTGGCCTCCTGAAGATAGGTGCGGCTGATCGGAACGCTCGTGCCGTTGTCCATTGTGAATTTGTTGTTGCCCATCGCCTGAACGTGTTTGAGATTCACCCAGTAGCTTTGGTGACAGCGGACAAAGCTGCCGGATCCGCCGATGAGTGTCTCGGGCGTTTTCTGCGAGAAGAAGGCACCCCACAGCGTAACGATTCTTGTCTTGTGCAGGACGCGCTCCATATACTGCACGTCCTGCAGCGCAATCCGGAGAATAGCGCCGTCCTGCCGAACGGGGATCTGAACCGCACGGTCACCCAGCGCGGTCAGTGCCTGATGCAGTGCCGGCCCGATACGCTGATGCAGCTGTGACTTCAGAATAAAATAGATGTGCTCGGTCTCGTATACATCAGTCGCGTAGTTGAGAAAGCTGCTCAGGAAAATAATCTGGCATCCGGGTGCATATTGCTTGATGCTCCGCGCCAGGTGGATGCCGTTTTGCTCCGGCATACAGATATCCAGCAGCGCAATGTGCGGCTGACAGCCGGTGCTGCGCAGATAGTCCAGCAGCCGGCCGGCGTCCGGAAAGTCGGAAATCTCTGCGGGGGTACCATCGAGTGCTGCCTGGACGCTCTTTACGATTTCTTTGCAGTGAAGTGCGTTGTCGTCACAAACAATAATTTCCAGCATAAGTGGCGTTCCTCTCTTTCACGGTGTCCAGTTTGAGAAACACGGAGACACAGTAGCTGCCATCCTTCGTTTCGCTCATACAGCTGCCCTGATGTTTTTCTGCGACCGACTCCAGAAT
>ERZ1106964.841-NODE-841-length-26690-cov-70.448357_pt1 | contig 26690 bp, 32 predicted proteins | sample MGYA00403682_ERZ1106964 | MGnify/ENA primary metagenome ERZ1106964 (study PRJEB35170, sample SAMEA104062451) | human gut metagenome | biome: human gut; feature: human-associated habitat; material: faeces | place: Denmark | collected 2013-04-10 ...
ACAAAGCAGACTACTCTGCGGACTGCTTCGCAGCCGCAGAGATGCTGCACATTCTACTTGTACACGAAAATGCGTAATGTCGCAGGTTTGAGTACGAGCGAGGCACAAAAATCCAGCGATATGTTCGGCAAGTGTCGCTATCTGGATGAAATCACCGGTGGCCGTGGCGTGATTTTTGCAACGGGTACACCCCTGAGCAACAGTATGACCGAGATGTACACCCTCATGCGCTACCTCCAGTACAACACCTTGCAGCAGAAAGGGTTGACCCATTTTGATGCGTGGGCTTCTACTTTTGGTGAAACTACTACTGCCATCGAACTTGCCCCAGAAGGCACCGGATACCGTGCACGCACTCGTTTTGCGAAGTTCTTCAACTTGCCTGAACTGATGGCGATGTTCAAAGAAGCAGCAGATATCAAGACCAGCGACCAGCTTCATCTCCCAGTGCCTGATGCAAAATTTGAGACGGTGGTGGTCAAACCTTCGGAAATCCAACAGGATATGGTGCAGGCGTTGAGCGAACGTGCAGCCGAAGTCCACAGCGGTTCTGTTGACCCTTCTGTGGATAATATGTTGAAAATCACGTCGGATGGTCGCAAAATCGGTCTTGGCCAGCGGTTGATGAATTCCGCTCTGCCCGATGACCCCAACAGCAAGTTAAATGCCTGCGTCAACAACGTCCTGCGCATCTGGAACGACACCAAAGAGCAGAAGCTGACCCAGCTGATTTTCTGCGATATGTCTACTCCCAAGGGGGACGGTTCGTTCAACGTCTATGATGATATTCGCACCAAGCTGCTCAACGCCGGTGTGCCCGAACAGGAGATCGAGTTCATCCACAACGCAGATACGGAGAACAAGAAAGCAGAACTTTTCTCCAAGGTACGCAGCGGACAGGTGCGTGTGCTGCTGGGCAGCACTGCCAAAATGGGAGCAGGGACCAACGTCCAGACGCTGCTTGTGGCGGTGCATCATCTGGATGTAGGCTGGCGTCCGTCTGATATGACCCAGCGCAACGGCAGAATCATCCGCCAAGGCAACCAAAACAAACAAGTCTACGTCTATAACTACGTCACGGAATCGACATTTGACGCCTACCTCTATCAGACCCTTGAGAATAAACAGAAGTTTATCTCGCAGATCATGACGAGCAAATCGCCTATGCGATCTTGCGATGATATTGACGAACAGGCTTTATCTTACGCAGAAATCAAGGCTCTGTGTGCAGGCGACCCTCGCATCCGGGAAAAGATGGACTTGGACGTGCAGGTAGCAAAATTGAAGGTGCTGCGCGGAGACTTCCAGAATCAGAAATATCGTCTGGAGGATAAGCTGCTCAAAACTTTCCCGGAGGAGATCCAGAAACAGAAAACCCGCATTGCTGCTTTACAACAGGATTCACAGATTGCAGCAGCACACCCGCAGGACAAAGAAAACTTCTGCGGCATGACCATCAAGGGCATGGTGTACGATGACAAAAAGGCTGCAGGCGAACGGCTGCTGCTGGCTCGGCAGGAGATGCCCAATGCTGATATGATGCTGCTGGGCACCTACCGTGGCTTTGAACTGAACATTCGATTCGACAGCTTCAAGAATGAGCATCAGGCCGTACTCCGGGCAGAGTTGAGCTATCCGGTATCGCTGGGCGATGATTCGCGCGGCAATATCACTCGTCTGGACAATGCCATCGACAATTTCGCTGACCGTATTGCAGATGCCGAAAATGCTCTGCAAAACCTTGAACAGCAGAAGCAGGCCGCAGAGGTCGAAGTGGCAAAGCCCTTTGCACAGGAGGAAGAACTGGCTGAAAAGTCAGCCCGCCTTGCTGAATTGAACGCCTTGCTGAACATCGACCGTGACCGCAGTTCCTCGCAGGATGCTTCCGAAGAAACCGAGGAAACCGAAACACCTGCAACTCGTCCGTCTGTGCTGGCTGCACTGGGGGAAAAGACCAATCAGCCGGAGCCTGTCAAGCCGTTCCGCAGCTATTATGATAAGGATGGTGATGCCCGGTGAGGGAAAAGCGGAACGAGATCATCATCCTGAGAACCACAAAGTCGGAGAAGAACCGCATTTATGAGAAGATGTTGGGCATGGGCATCCGCAGCCTGAGTGCCTATATCCGAAAAATGGCTCTGGATGGCTACTGCTTGAACCTTGACCTGCCGCAACTGCGGCGGATGGCATATCTCTTGCAGATGTGCAGCAACAATCTGAACCAGTACGCCAAAGCCGCCAATGAAAATGGTCGGGTCTATGCCGCCGACATGGAGGACCTGCGGCAGCGGCTGGATGAGCTGATCGGCATTGGCAAGCAAATTCTTTCCAAGCTGGCAGAGCTATAAAAATTCCCGCAGTTGGAGGACTGCGGGTGTACATATAATGCTTGACATCCTTGCAACGTAGTAGTCGATACCTTTATAATAAGGGCGAACAGAAAGGAAGTGCTTGATATGATGTCTATGCTGAAGAAAATGGTTCTTTTCCCGATTTCTCTCTTTGTGGCCTTTCTAGCTCTGATGGCAAGGTGGCTGCTAACCCTGTCCAGCTATGTAGTTGCTCCGCTGATGCTCTACATCTTCGGCTGCGGCATCTACACTGCTTACCGTCAGACTTGGAATCAGTTCTTTATCCTGCTGGTGGCCGAGTTCATCTGCTTCGTCCTCTTTTTCGGTGCAACTGCCATCACCGAGGGCATCGGGCGTTTCAGTGAATGGCTTGCAGAACTGTGAGGAATGTTTTCAACCTTTTGCCGCCTTCGGGCGGCTTTTTCTTTTATGGGGGTGATTTAGGATGGCCGCGACACGGCTGATCGCGCTGCACAAAAACAAAGGCAAGTCGGTTGCGGCCTGTCTGAAAAGCCGTACAGACTATGTACAGAATCCCGACAAGACTGAGCATGGCGAACTGATTAGCAGCTACGAATGCAATCCTTTGACGGTGGATGAAGAATTTATGCTGTCCAAACGGCAGTATGAACTTGTCACTGGGCGCAGACAAAAAAGTGACGTGATTGCCTATCAGATCCGGCAGTCGTTCAAACCCGGCGAGATCACCGCAGAGGAAGCTAATAAGGTGGGCTATGAACTGGCCATGCGGTTTACAAAAGGCAAGTATGCATTTATTGTCGCAACGCATACTGACCGGGAACACATTCACAATCATATTATTTACAACTCCACTGCGCTAGACAGCACCCGGAAATTCCGTGATTTTCTATTGTCCGGGCTGGCTGTACAACGGTTGAGCGATTTGATTTGTCTGGAACATCAACTGTCTGTCATTGAAATCAAGCCGTACCGAGAGCGACAGAAGCGCACTCTTTATCCACCCAGAGAAAGTAATCGAGATAAGTTGTGTGCCGTAATTGACAACATCCTGCTGAACGAGAAACCTGCAAGTTTCGAGGGCTTCCTTCAAAAGCTGGAACAGCAGGGCTACGAAATCAAACGAGGAAAGCATGCTTCGGTCAAAGGCGCACGGCAGAAACGCTTTATCCGTTTTCGGACACTGGGCGCAGGATACAGCGAAGATGAGATCAAGGCGGTCATTGCCGGAGAAGCCGAACACCGCCCGCATCAGAAGCAGCCACCGAAAGAGCAGCCGTTCCACCTATTGGTGGACATTCAGGAAAAGCTCTCCGAGGGCAAAAGCGAGGGCTATGCACAGTGGGCGAAACGCTACAATTTGAAAGAGATGTCCAAGACCCTGATTTTTTTGCAGGAAAATAAAATCGGCAGCATCGAAGAAATGCAGGAGCGTGTGGATGCCGCTACTGCTCACTATCACGAACTGGGCGATTCCATTAAAGCCTCTGAGAAGCGGTTGGCAGAAATTGCAGTGCTGAAAGCACACATCATCAACTATGCCAAGACGCGACCAGTCTACGATGCCTACCGAAACTCAGGGTACAATAAAAAATTTTTGGAAGCTCACCGGGAGCAGATTACACTGCACAAGGCTGCAAAAGCCGCTTTTGACGAAACGAGTTTGAAAAAGTTGCCAAAGGCTAAGGACTTGAGCATCGAATACGCTGAACTTCTGAAAAAGAAGAAAGAAGCATACCCAGACTACCGGAAGGCACGAGATGAGATGCAGGAGTTGATGAAAGCTCAGAAAAATGTAGAGATGTTTTTTGCAGAGGAAAAAGACACAGCCGAAAAAGAGCCAACACGATAAACGAAATCCGCCGAGGATTCTTCCCGTTTTTTTCGGGAGGATTCCTCGGCGGATTTTTGCTTTTGAAAACTGATTTCTAAGAATGTGAATGGTAGCAATTTTCGAAATATGTGTTCTATTTTTTCTGCATTGGAATTACCACTTTTTTGATAAAATTAGGAGCCATCACTTTCCGACAGCCATTCGTCTAGGATTCTTGATGCTATTTCAGCATATTCTTCATCTGTAGAAATAGATTTCAAATATTTGTAAAGAGTATTTTTTTCTTCTGCCGCCCCAATATAGGGATAACCGGAATTCCCCAGCATCTCTTTTATTCAGGATTTTTCTACTGAAATCCGGATTCCAAATCCTCCCTCTGAGTATGCAATGCTTATCCATGTTTCATCTTTTCTTAGCAAAACGCCTGTCGAAACGCTTTCTGAAGCCGATGCCTCTTCAGCGTATCCTAAGGTTTTCAATTGGTCAATATATTTTTGTATTTCTTCTTCAGAGATATTATTATAAAAGATTGCATAATACCCAGCATTAGAACCATCCAATATATATTCTATCGTTCCACTTTCCGGCTCACAAATAAGCCTAGTGTATTCATTATCCGGCCAAACTGAAGTATAAATACATTTTACATCAGACGGATTGGTTCCTCCATGTGTAGCAAATTTTCCCTGACCTGAAAAACGAATGCAAAGAAAGACCAATATCAAAACTATAAAGGCAACCGCCATACTGCTAAAAAATTCCAATTTCTTATTCATTTGGCTTGCTCCATAATTCAAACGTACAAAGCCACGATTCTTTTCTTTCGGCTCTAAAGAATCGTGGCTTTTATCCCCATTATCTAATGCTTTTATTACGGAATCGTGATGTCGTAGGAAATGGAGAACTGGCCACCGTTTGCCAAAGCATTCAATGCTACAGCAGTTCCAGAAACAAATACTGTACCGCTTGTTCCGCTACTAGCTTTCCTACCGGTATCCACATCTGTACTAATCGTTTCGTCCCCGGTTGCGACTTCAGAGAAGTATTTACTTGTCGATTGGCCATTCATGGTAAGTTTGACATTTCCTGTCATACCTGTAAATTCCGGCTTTGGCGATGAGTACCACGGAACGTAAAGTTCAACATGAACCTGTACGCCATCATTCTTATCATAGGTTGCGTAGGAATTAACCCGAACGTTAGCAATTCCTACCTGCATAGCCATGCCAGGTTCCAAGCACTCGCTTAGAGGTGCATCATACCTTCCAATAACAACAGGTTGTTTGTCATCCGTTGGGGCCGCTGCAAAAGCAGAGATAGAACAAAGCGAAAAGACCATAACCACCGCCATACAAAGCGCAAGCAATCTTTTCTTCAAGGTCATTTTGAGTCATCTCCTTTTTGTAAAACATCATACCTGCATTCGAGGAATCGGTTAATATTTTAAGTTCTGCACTGGGATCACCTCATATCAATCTCATATTCGTGCTTTAGGTATTAAAAATATCAAAGCACAAGAATCAATCCCTGTCCATGATTTTGTAACAACAGAGAGAAAATTTGTAACGAAATCGGTGTGGTTGCAAATAATATGACCCTCAACACTGGGCATCCAGCATTGAGGGCCATGTCTCTAAGTTATCTTTTGCATTGTTCTCGCACTGTATTGCAAATCAATCGTTAACCGAAGGCTTTTATTATGTCATGAAGAATTTCCATCTGCTGCGGCGAAAGATCATTTCCTTTTTGACTTGGTGAAAGCAGTTCATTACGGAGTTTAATTAAAGTTTTCTTTTGCGCACCAGTCAATCCAGAAAGAGATAGTACTTCTGGCGCATCCAGTCCTAGGAGTTCATCTGTTGAAATGCTAAATAAGGATGAAATGCTTGCAAGAACATCCAACGGAATTGCATGTGCATCGTCCATTTCAAAGCCGTCCGGCACATAATGATCGCTGTATCCATCCGGCAATCGTTCCAACGGTTCGCCGTCCACTTGATACGTCAGCTGCATCTCAATCGGCAAGAACTTCTGAATCATCGTGTAGACTGCATTGCGGAAGTCCGCACTTACTGTAAGCGCACCGAGAGTTAAAATTACCAGCGTCAGGGCCGCAATAAGCACTCGTTTCAGCACAGGGCGGCGTTTATGCAACGCCGCTTGCAGGCGGGCATCCCATCGGGAAGTGTCCGGGTAGCGTTCTTTAAGCTGCGCCGGAGTTGGTAGCTCGTTCAGTTCTTTCTGTGCATCTGCATGGAGTGCCATCATCAACGCAGTGTCAAAAGAAACTTCTGTCTGCTCACTCATGGTGGTTCAACTCCTTCCACAATAGTTTTCTTCCACGGAAAAGCCGCATCCGAACCACTTCGTCCGTCAGTCCAAGCGATTTGGCAATCTCCCGGTTGGTGTAACCCATTGCCAAAAGGCGCAGTGGGTCACGGTACATCGGTTTCATCTGTCCGATCAGTTCTGTCAAGTGTTCGATGTTATCGGTGCTGACTACTGCATCGTCCGGCACCGGGGCGTCATCTGGTGCGTCCGGTACTTCTTCCAGCGGTTCTTCTCGCTGCTTGCGAAGCATATCGTAAGCACGGCTTCTACTACAACTAACGAGATAAGCAGCGAGTTCGTGACAGTTTTCTCGATGAATTTTAGAAAAATTTTTCGCAACGTACAAAAACACCTCTTGCAGTACATCTTCTGCCAGATACGAATCGCCCATAATTTTGTAAGCGGCATGGTAGACCAGCCGTTTGTAGGTATTATATACATCTATAAATTGTTCTTTATTGCTTTGATCGTCAAGAACAGCTAAGTACAGAGAAAGCAACACAACCACCTCCAACTGATTCGCAACGATTGGATGTAGTGTACTACGAACCAACAAAAATGTCGAATGTTTTCCGTTCTGAACGAAGAACAGCCAGCATCATGACCTCACTTACCGTTGAGGCCGTTGCTGGCTGTTCGTTTGGCTTGAGATGTCTCCATCAAAATTGCAGAGCGCAACTGTCTTGAAACTCTACCATATATAAATAGAAGCGTTTTGAAAAAACGCGCAGCCTGCATCGGAACGGTGCAGAATGAAGGGGATTGGGCACAGCCCAACAAGCATTTTGCAACGCAAAAATGGCGTTTGTATAGACAAAAGCCCTGCTTGCGCAAGCTAAACGAATTAGGATTGACTACTTGCCTTCTCAGAAGATTTCACATCACCTTTATTGAGATAACTGTTTTCCAACTTCATCGTTTTTTTATAATAATTATTTAGAAGATTGAAATGGGCTAAATCTGATGCGATTGCCATTGTCAAAAAGCCAACAACAGTTAACATCGTTATTTTCCACCCACAATGATACTTTATAACTGCGTAAGTACACACAATCAACATTGCAAACGAATTTAACGCTGTAGACCGCATTAAACGGATTCTTGACAATGTAAAAGTGGCAAATGCATCTTGCTTGAAGTGTTCCCAAACGATGATACTAGTTTCTGCTTCAATAGGATATTTTTCTTTGATATGCATCTTCCTTTTGTCATATATGATATCTGCAATCCTATCAACGATCAATCCTAAAATATAACACCACCCTAGCATAATAATCGATGGCACTATATTTTTTATGCAATACTTAATAATTGGTAAAAATGCGTCTCCTATAATAATAAATATAACTAAGAAGATGATTGCAAGTGTTTCCATACCAACGACAATATACTCTACATATAATTTGGTTGTTTCCATACGATACTCCTATTTATTTCGATAACGACGACTTTTCCATCTTTTTCCTATACTGTGCTGAGCTGACCCCATATTCTTTTCGGAACACCCGACTGAAGTAAAGCTGGTTGTCGTAACCCACGATTTCTGCAATCTCGCCGATTTTATAATCGGTATTCTCCAACAAGCTCTGCGCATTGACCATCCGAAGCGACAGGATGTACTGCGCAGGGCTTATTTTCATATACTGCTTGAAGTTTCGGATGAACCAGTTTGTGCTGATGTGCAGCGATTCTGCATAGTCCTCCACGCTGATTTTGGTGTTATAGTTCTCGTTAAAGTAGGCAACGGCGGCTTCGATTTCTTCCGGAATGTTGATCTCCACATTTTCACCTTCCTGCTGCTGGCGGCTGACAAGAAGCAGGATCGTGTTGAACATCGAGGCAATATAGTCCTCATAGCCATACTTGCACTGCTGCAGTTCCCGGATGATTTTTCGGAACAGCATCTTATACTCCGGCAGTGTTCCGCTGTAAAAGACGTGCTGATCCAGTGGGATGCCGTGATAGGTCAGAATGTTCTTTACATCATAGCCAGTGAAATGAATCACCTGATCGTCGGTCAGTTCTCCCGGACAGACCAGAAAACTTTCAAGCATTCCAGCACGGGTACAAAGACGATGCACACGCTCTCTCCGGTTCAGCTCTGACATCTGGCGTTCAAGGATCTTCTCTCGGTGCTGGCAAGAGCGCAGCTTCTGTTCCGCTTTGGCTTTTTCATTGCGGAGATAGGCAAGGTCGGTTTTAGGTTGGGTCATGGCATCACGCTCCTCAAAAATTGTGCAGATATATAATGTGCCGTTGACTGAAAACTAAAGGGGCTGTTGCACATGCGACAGCCTCTGTTTTTGTACGAATGAGCGTAAGAATCAAACAGTATCAATGTCCAAAACAAAAGCATGTGTAACAAATTTTCTCGAAAATCAGAAATTTTCGATTGATTTGTGATGCACATGCTTTTTTGAATTGTTTGATTATACGTTTAATTTTGAAAATGACTGCTGCACTTTCGGCTAAAACGATGTGCAACAGCCCCTTTAGAGATTAGCTTTTTAGTAACCCTTTAGTTATTATGAGAACTACTGCCAAAGCAAGGAAGACTATCGCAATATTTTTTGAAATTCGATTTTCACTTATCGGATTGTACGAAGAAAGTTTATTATACAGTATCAGCAATGCAGCATAAGTAGGGTAGCACCATGGGCTGATGTTTAATAAGTTGAAACAAGAGCAAATCACAGCTATTACAAGAGCCAGCACTAAAACCCAATATGCTATCTTTTTCAACAAATCTGGCATATTCGTTTTTCCTTAGCTGATTCGCTCAAAGACACGCCAAACCTTTGGATATTCGGAGTTCATATTTTGAACAATAGTATACCGTACCGCAGAAATAACATGCTTTAGAATGTCAATTTCCGCTTGAGTCCACCATTCTTCTCTCTCCTGAGCGGCTGCACTCAGGCTTGCAAGAAGAACTGCAACAGCCAAAGACGAAAAGGTATTATATCCTGCGAGCTTGACCAATTTCAGCGCAAGAGCTGCATCGATAACTCCGCCTGCGTTTTGTATGACACTAAAAAATGTGCCTTCGCCTTTTGCTGCGTCTACAGCTGCTTCGATGTCGCTTTCATACAAATAGGACTGAAACTCAATCGGACCATCGGGCAAAGTTCTTGAAGTCCGAACCGAAGAGCCGAGTGCTTCTGTAGTCTGTTGCTCTAAAAATGCTTTATCATTTTTAAGACGAGCTTGATATTCGCCAGCAAGGGATTTCGGGACAGACGCATAAATAAGGTGTGCCGTATCTTCTGTCACTAACACATCAACCATCTCGGCAGGGGCACCGATGGTGGTTTTGGATACTGCCATAGCTGATACGTTAGGTAAAGCCAGCATAGCGGCACTACATCCGAGGAACTTGACAAAATTTCTTCGAGACAGTTTCATTGTGGTAACCTCCTAACAGTTTATAAGCATGACTATTGTTTGAGACGGTACTGCTGCATTGGAGTAATTCCTTTCGATTTGTACATTGTGTTGCTTTTTCCTACACTATATACGGCACAAGCAATATTGTCTACCTTTCTGTAATAAGATGGAGAAAACTTGTAATAAAATCGGAGTTAACAACAAAGAAAAATGACATGGTGCTTTTTGCTGTTGAAACAGGAAAGCAACCATGCCATCTCAGGATTAAAATTATTTTCGTTTTTCTTGCAGATGCTTCTCAGGTACATAGGGACGCTTCGGCTGATACATCCAGCCCGCACAACCCGGAGGCCACTCCTGCATATCCTTCTTCACCAGAGCTTCAATTTTCTTTTTGGCGAACTGTTTGACTTGAATTTTCATTTGTATGCCCTCCTTTCAATTTTGACAGCGTGAAATGGATAATGTTATTGCATCAGCAGTCAATGCTGCGACCAACCCTTGTAGTATGGAAGGAGCGATTTGAGTTCCCACCAACAAAATTGCGAAAATATTTAGAATCAATAATAACCAACGAACAGCTATTTTTGCAGCCTTAAATTCATTTGTTGACCAGTGAATGCTTTTATTGTTAACTGGTGCAATATACAAAATTGTAATATCAGAAACTATAGTTAAGAAAAGCAACGCCAAGCCTGTACGGAAAACGTAGGAGATTGAAGCAAGAAGAACTACTTCTAATAAAATGGAACAGAACAGGCATTTACTATAAGTAGCAGCATGATAACCGTTTGTGTATTTCCGAATTAAGAGGAAGAACACAGAAAATGAAATCGTTAAGGTCCAGCCAAAGCAAAAACCGCCAATCAGACACTGCACAAGCCAAGTGAATAAGGTTGTCACTCTTTTTTCGATGCTATATGCAAACCATTCAGAATAAGATTCATCAAGCAATCCCATCGACACGCACTTTTGCGTTAATTGCATTGCAAAATCTTTCATTGCGACAATCCTCATTAAAAGAACTTTCTTGAAAGAAAGAATACACAAGTTGAGCTACAATTTCCACAATAATGTAACGAAATGGACTTTTTTTGTCACGAAATCGGAGTGAGCGGTATATCAGCGGTGAACTGGAACCACCCATTTTCATAGAACATGGTATACTCGCCGCTGTATTTTTCAAGAATCAGTCGGATGTTCGCAAGTCCAAAACCATGCAGCTGTGGTTCTGGTTTTGTAGTTGGAATGGAACTGTTTATAATTGTAACAGGTTCTGATGTGTTTCGGACAGAGATAAAAAAGTCTTGTTGCGCAACCGCCATGACATGAATCGTTTTGTCACCTTTATCGTACCGTTGACACGCTTCAATGGCATTATCCAAGAGGTTTGATAGAAGCACTACTATATCAGAGGCATCAAATGGAAGATTTGATAGATCATTCACTTCAAAATCAATACTGATCTTCTTTTGAGTTGCTTCGGCAGCTTTTGTGTTGAAAAGTGCATCCAAGATAGGATGGTGTGTGTTGACAAGGAATAGTCGATCTGTTTGCTGTTCGGTGATTTTTTCAAGATATTCTTCAGCGGCAGAATACTCTTGATTCTTCATCAATTGATTTAGGATATTCAGGTGCGCCCGAAAATCGTGAACTTTTTTCCTTTGGGCAGAATAAAGTTCGCTTGCCGAAGTCATGTTTTTCGATTGCAGCTGAATCTGCTGGTTAAGCATCAATAATTGTTCTCTTTCCGATGCGGCATACTCCATTCGCTCCAATAAAAAGAGGACTGCGACGTTTGAAATAAAAATGAGAATACAACAGCCAGCAGAAACAAACTCTTCTATATTATGACCGCTTGTAACGTAAAGCAGAATCACAAGCATTACAAACGATGCGCATGGAAATAGAAAGTACAGTATCAGCTGCGAATGTTGAGCATCGCTTCTGGGTCTGTTGCCCATACGCTGAAGCATCATTTTGCGAAATAGCGCAATAATAAATAATTCGGCTGAATAATAAGAGATTCCATAGATTAGGGATAATGCCTTGTCGGCTTGAAACGTCTGAGCATCCATCCCACAAACCGAAGTTGCAAGCATTCCGACTGCAAAAGATAAACTATAAGTCAAGAGATATTCTACAACAATAAGAAATAATAAAAACCTTCCTGAGATATTCTCATATAGAGTTCTGGCAACAATAAAGCAGGATAGTAGAATTAAAAAAATTTTGACGATTTGGTTTCGATTTAAGACAATAACACTGAATTCAATGGATGCATACATTAAAATAGTTTGAACTATTACACCGACAAGAAATCTATGATCCCTCCAACGGTGCGAAGCAAAAGCGTCTAAAAACAGACATACGCAGACTGAATCTATGATTGTGTAAACCAAACCGATTAAAGCATCCATCTACTTTTACCTCGCCAATGTAAATATTTCTGTTTTAGCTCACTATAATTCTTTTCGCTTGGAGCCAGACAAAGACCACCGCGCAATTGGACTTTATTGTATTGAAAGATTTCGACATAGTGCATATTGACAAGATAGCTTTTTTGAATACGAAGGAAACCGAGTGGCTCGATTTTTTCGGATAGTTCCGTTATATTGCCGTAAAATTGGTATGCTGGGCATTTTTCGTCCAACAAGTGCATAACAATGATTCTTCGATGAGATTCTAAATACAGAATGTCATTTACAGGTACATCAATAATTTCAGAGTTTATCGAAATTGTAACAAGCTGTTTCCGTTGAAGCACTTCTTGGACGGCTGAATCAAAGTAGGAATCAAGTTTAGCAGAGAAATCTGCTTTTAGTAAGTATCGAAAGGCTTGAACCTCAAATCCCTCTGGAGCATACTGAATGAAATTCGTAATGAAGATAATCACAATGTTTTCATTTTCTGCTCGTAACTTTCTGGCAAGCTCAATTCCATTTGTTTCGCCCATATCAATATCCAGAAGCGCAATATCATACGGAAGTGATAAGTCTATTTGACTTGGTTGAGAAAAACCATAAAATCTTAATGCTACATGAGTTTCCTCGCTTTTCTTTTTGAGTTCTTCAATAATAGAATCAACGATCTGCTGGTCATCATCACAAACCAAGACATTCATTTTGAAATCCCTCCATTGCACATGGGAATGCTTTTTATCACACAACATACAGCCCTGCTCCTCACAAGTCAATCAAATTTCAACATAATCGAACATTATATGTAGTATAGTACGATTATGTTGAAATTTCAAATAGTACACTTTATATAAGATGGGAGTGTACGGGAATGGAGCATTATTTAGGAGAAAAGTTAAAAAAGCTGAGGGAAAGTCGTGGCTGGACGCAGGCAGATTTGGCTAAACGGTTAAATAAGGCTGTATCCACGATCAGTGGATATGAAAGTGATGCACATGCAATTCCGTTGGATGTTCTTGCAAGCATTTCATCCTTATTTAGCATTTCAACAGATGAACTCCTAGGACTGGATGCGCCAGAAGTACTATCTCTTTCTGGATTGACTGGTGCGCAAAAGAAAACTTTAATTAAACTCCGTAATGAACTGCTTTCACCAAGTCAAAAAGGAAATGATCTTTCCCCACAGCAGATGGAAATTCTTCATGACATAATAAAAGCCTTCGGTTGACAATCGACTTGAGGCATAGTGCGAGTGCAATACAAACGGTTATTTAAGTATGACCCTCAATGCTGGATGCCCAGTGTTGAGGGTCATGTTATTTGCGGCCACACCGATTTCGTTACAAGTTTTCTCTACTTTGATACAAAATCGTGGACTTTGATTGCTTATTGTGCTTTGATGCTATCAATAGTTAATCTAAGAATTAAGGTGGACGTAACAATTTCGTGTCTTTTGTTTTTACATGAAAGGGTGATTCCAATGCAGAGTTGAAGAAACGTATAAACAATATATTATATCAAGTAACGGTATGCGATAATCAGTAAACTTCAAGGAGAATAAATATGAAAGAGATGACTCGCAAAGAATTTCTTAAACTCACGGGTGCAAGTACCGCATTGTTGGCAATGTCCCATATTATCCCCACTTCGGCATATGCAGACACGTCGAAGATAGATGCTCCATCGGCAGGAATGTATATAAGTGAAGTGGTTGATTTAAGCGGCTTGTCGCCTGTCGAACAGGAAAAAATCCTTACCGAACGTAACATCCCATATGATTCGACAATTACATATGAAAAAATTGTTGTCGAAAGACCTGCAGCGCGAGATTCTTATAAGGGAGTTCCATATCGTTTTCAGATAACGTACGGAAATAAACCTGTAAAAAATGAAAGGAGAAGTGTTGTGAGTCCTGCTGCAGCTGCGGTACTAGACAGAGGTGTTAATATTCTGATTGGATTAACAAAACCCTATATTTGGATTCCATTTACAGCTTCTGGGCTAACTCCCTCTCAGATTTTCATTTACAGTGATCCCAGTCAATACGCATCAACAAATATTTATACACATCTGACAATTAGACAATGTGAATTTTATAAGGATTACTCATGGCAGCCAAATGCTTTTTTGGAAAGAGCAACCATTGAGGATACGACTGTAACTTATGCACTGGTAAATCCTAAAACAAAAAGATTTACCTCACAAACTGCAAAGAAGACAGAATATAGAAAAGCTACTCACTATGACAACGATAGCTATATCTTGGAAAAAGCCTACTATTGCTTTGAGCATAATCTTCCGTCTTATAAGGAAAATGCTTGAAAGAAGAATAAAAAATGAAATTCCAAACAAAACTCACATTATGCAAAGCTGTATTCATCTTCATAGCAATAGTCGTATGCGCACTATGGGCATTTGAGTTTCGTATAGCAGCTGTTGTTGTACTTTTGATAGACTATATTTTTGATTTTATAACACGTCGTTGTCCTTTTTGTGGGAAGCACTTTTCAATTGTACTAACAGTGAAAGATCGTTGTCCATTTTGCGGAAAATTATTCGAGTAAATATTTTATGGAAGCAGTGGGTATTCCATGCAGAAATAAATGTGTGTGCTATAAAATGTCAGCCAATTATAGGAAGAGACCTATATTCTCTGTAATGGACAATGGTCAATTATGAAAACTATTGCAAAATGAAAATACGATAGCAATCGTACAAAAACAGAAATCCGGAAACTTTTTTGAGTTATTATGGTTCAAAAAAGTTTCCGGATTTTCTGTAATGCTTTTTGAAGAGCCATTCTGTAACAGCCAATCACATTTCTATGAAAAAAGGTCAATCTTCTAGTCTACCGTGATCGCAACCAAGTGAAAGATAATGTTCGATTTCTCCACTCAGCACAAGCTGGGTATATTCCAAGGGCTTGTTATATAAGTAGCCAGTCCAGTTCTGCTCGCTGTGCCGGGGTGTTGCCATATTCGTCCTCAATGACGATGCAGTCGATGGAAAGAATGGTTCCATCCTCGAATCGGGCTTCCACTCGGTTGATGTCCATGTTGTAGCGGCAGGAAAGCACTTTTTGAGAGCGATTATAGTCAAAATTCTGATTTCGTTTCATTTGAATGGCTCCTTTAATGATTTGATTGTTGATTTTTTGACGAAATGAGATTTTTTTTCTTCTTCTGGAGTCACCCATCCACCCTATGATGTAGCTTTGTTCAGCTCTTGCGGTTGCATGATTGATACCAGCACAGCATCGGGATTCACCGTACAGAGCGAGTGAATCCCTGATGCTGTGCTTTTTTATTTGACACGAGGTGAAATTTTATGCGTCAGCCTGATCATGAGTACGAAGAACGGAGCTTTGGAGATATTCAACGTGCAATTGATTTTGAGAACAGTATGAATGACCTTGAATCGCAATTGTATTACCAGCATCTTTCCCCGAAAGAAGTTGCCCAGCAGGTGCTGAAAGCCACTTGCCAATTTTACGATGCTGACTGGTGCGGTTTAATTCAGGTCGATCTTGATTTGAATTTGTGGACACCATTCTGGTGGTTCAACGCTGGCGCAACAGACAAGACGATGCTTTTAACCGAAGAATATGAATCCGCTGAATTTCTTGATCGGTGGGTACAAACTGTCCGCAAGGGAATTCCAATGGTCGTCCCGGACGCCGAAGCAACAAAAGAAGCCTATCCTGCGGAGTATAACCTGTACCAGCGGCTTGGCATCCGGTCTGTTATTGCCGTTTCCTTGGAGCCGCGCCCAGTCGCTCTGCTTGCCATCCGGAATCCTAAGCGGTATATTCAGCAGACCAGTATGCTGCGGATTCTGGCCTATGTGCTGCTTGCGTCGTACAACGAACAGAAGATGCTGAACCGGCTCCAGATGGCGTATATTCCCACTTCGATTCAAAGCAGCAAGGACATCTATGTCAGTCTGTTTGGCGAACTGAGCATCAGTACGTCCAAAGGCGTTCTGAAAGAAGCTGACTTTAGCTCTCCAAGCATCAACCGACTGATTTCTTACCTGCTGATTTCCCGTAAAAATGCCATTTCTCCGCAGGAAATCACCCAAACGCTCTGGTCGGATGATTCAGACAATCCAGCCAAGAACGTCAAAGGGCTGGTTTACCGTTTACGCCAGAAGTTCAGTATTATTTCGGATGAACCATTGGTTTTATCCTCCGCATCCGGATATCAGCTCAACCCGGAGCTTCACATTATGACAGATTATCAGCGTTTTGATGAACTTGTATCTTCCGCTGTCAGAGCGTCCTCCGTAATCAACAAAGTGGACATTCTCAAAAATGCTCTTGACCTCTATCATGGGAAGGTCTTGTCCTCCGCAGATGGGGAGCATTGGCTCATTCAGTTTTCCACAAAATACCATCTTTCCTATATGGGTGCTGTCAGTGAACTGCTGAAGCAGCTGGATTCGCTGCATTCTTATGACTTGCTCAATCAGTACGCCATGAAGTCTCTGACCATCGCTCCGGATAATCCGAAAGCATACTGCTGGCTGATCCGCTCCCTGAAAGCACAGGGAATGAATGAACTTGCAACCAACGAGCTGGCCGCAGCAAAGGAACATCTGACTACGGAAGAATACGAGGAAATCCTTGCATTTGGAGCCAATTGGTAAGAATGATTCCTATAACACTTTCGCAACACCTTCATGTGACTTTCATAACACCTAAAATTTTTCAGAAAGGGGCAAAAATGGCTCCATAACACTTTCATAACACCGCCAGATGACTTTCATAACACCGTCGTGTGATATGCTTACAGGGCACGAATCGATGCCCTGTAAGCTGATCGCACGGCGGTTTTCTTTTTTATAGGCTTCGATGCGTCGGAACAAAAACATATCGAAGCCTGAGATGCATTAAAGGCCGAGGATACTTATACCGCTTTCCATTCTCGGATGGAAAACAGTGTCGGTACCCTTTTCTTTAGTGCATCTCTTTTTTGTTGCCAAGAAAAGCCCGCAAGCTGTCACACAGTGAAGTGTCCTCAATCTCCGCATCCGGCGGAAAGGACACTTCATGTTTCTTTTTGCCCATTTTTCGTGGCTGGAACTGGCCGCACGGTATCCCTAGCAACTCCAAGTTTTCGATTTTTTACGATTTATCGAAAATTTGGAGGTTTGCGATGGCTTTTAATAAGGGCTATGAGTTAAAAAAGTTTGAAGCGCACTGGGAAAAGTTGCGAATCGAGTACGCAGCGGCAGGAATGGCTGAGGATGCCATTCAGAAGATGTACGACTATGACCGTCAGCAGTTCAATTCCGAACGCACCCGCATTGAGCGAACGCAGGAGTTCACTGCACCTGCGTATGAAAGCACCGAGGAAGAAGCCTCACCTCTAATGCTGCGCTATCAGGAAGCCATTACCACAACAGATACATACCACGAAACCAAGCGCAGCTTTGCATGGATTGGTGAAATCGAGGATGAGAATCTACTTGCTGCACTTGAGCAACTCTCGGATTCTGACTTAGAACTTATAACTTTGTACGCCTATGAAGAGTATGACACTGTTGAAATTTCTAAACTGTTTGGCACAACAAAGCAAAATATAAGTAAGAAAATCCGTAGAATTACTAATTTTATCAAGAACTTTCAAATCAGGGTTGTCTAAACGGCATTTTCGTCGGCTACCAAGTGAGGGGACAATTTCAAAAAGCGGCTCTTACCGCTGGCAAAACGTCCGCACTCACGAACCTTGAAAATTGAAGAGTTCAGTTGTTCGGTACTCAGATAATGATACTTCCGTAATTCGCGGCCCGGTCAGAATGTAGGCGGGGTGGCTGAGATGCCAATGAAGCGGTACAAATCCGCTGCCGAATGATTCCCCACTCGCAGGGAGCCGAGGGCGAATATGCGAGACCTGAACATATTTTATCAGGAGTGACCGGATGCTGTTTTCGGTCTCCGGTCACTCCTGTTCTTTTACATATTTATCCGCCATTCACTTTTCTAACACGGAGGACTGCTCAAATGGACGAGTTGAATCCTACGGTGCGCGAACAGGAGATCTACGAGGAGATGGAACTGACCCCGGAAATGATTAAGTCCATCCGAACCCTCTGTGCGACCTGTCTGCGGCATTTCGTAGAAGCCAAGGCTTTCAAAATCGCTCTCGTGCCGAGCGCAGACAGGAGTATGGACACCTGCACCGTCTGCCAGACCCGGCGCGGTCACGATTATGTTGTCATGCACCGCTGATGCCGGTGCTTCATTCCAATCATGGGAGGTGATGCTCGTACCGTATAAATAAAACAGCTTTCATATTTTAACAGAAGTCTGCTGCCTAGGAGGTACAGCGGGCTTCTTACATATCCAGATGGAGGTTTCGCAATTGGAATCCACTCTGAAATTCCAACGCGGAGACATCTACTTCGTCCGACTTGACAGCAGCACAGGTTCCGAACAAAACGGAACCCGCCCTGCGGTCATCCTGCAAAACGATGTAGGAAACACCCATTCACCGACTTTGATCGTTGCGACTTTGACAAGTAAGACAGAAAAGAAAGCTGCACAGCCGACTCATTGTCTGGTGGAACCGGAAAAGCTGGAGCCATCCATTGTTCAGGCCGAACAGATCTTCACCATCGACAAGAGCCGTGTCCAGAATTTTGTTGGGCACCTCACCCCGGAAGAAATGAGCCGGGTCGATGATGCCGTAAAGATCAGCCTTGCCCTGAACCCGATGGGGAGTATCCAGAAGCTCAAACCTATCATCCGCTCTGCAGCGGCTTACGCGCCGCCTGAAGTGGTTGACGGTAAGCCGCCCGTTTATCCCTATACGCCCATCAAATCCGATTTTGAGGACGCAGAGACGGTCGAAGAAATGATGTTATACACCGAACTGCAATCCGCTGTTCATGCCATGATCCAGCGGCTCGAATACAGCTTCACCTTTAATCCCAGCCTGCTCACCAGCCCGAAGCGTAAGAAGCAGGTGGCTGAGATTCTGACTGAAGCCGAAAAATACATTTGGCGAATCAAGGAGGAAATGCGATGCGCCTGAAAAACGACACGAACAATTTTGCCGCTTCTTTCAATATCACCCCACCTTACCAGATGCTGGTGCTTCACAGCAAGATGCTGATTTATCCCCGTGAACTTTATCAGCGGGGCGTACAGCGCAAACGGGTGGAAATGATTGCTGCGGACTTCAACGAATATGTTGCGAACGAACCGAAGGTCAGTTTCCGCAACGGTAAGTATTATGTGGTGGACGGTCAGCACACTATCGAGGGGCGCATCCTCCGTAACGGCGGCAAAGACCTGCCGATTCTCTGTAAGGTCTACACCGGCCTGACGATGGAGCAGGAAGCCCTGTTCTTTGCTGAACAGAACGGTCACTCCGCACCGCTTACTGCTGGCATCAAGCTGCGCGCCAAGGTCGTGGGCGGCGATGCACCTTCCAAAGCATTTCTCGCAGCCACCAACCGGGTTGGTCTGGCGTTCAACTATGACAGCCTGCAGCTGAGCGACTACCGCATCAGCTGTGTGGGCACCGCTCTCAAGCTGTACAACCAGATGGGCGAAAAAATCTACTGCGAATCCCTGCGGCTGATCGTCGCCGCATGGGAGGGTAAGCCTGATTCATTCCGGGCATCTGTCCTGCGGGGCGTGATGCACTTCGTAGAACTGTATCACGGTGAGTTCAGCGAGGAACGGCTCATCCGTGCGCTGGGCAACGTCCATCCTATGGAGATCTACCGTGTCGGCAAGGATAATCCCGCCAAGCTGCCCGGATGGAAGAAATACGTTTTCCCCATCTACATGGCCTACAACGGCAAAGGTCGCAAGGACGCTCTGTCGATGAAGTTCTAAAACATATTCTCTCTGCCAAGGGGCATCTGCAAGCTGCGGATGTCCCTTGTTACATATTGAAAATTACAATATATAGGAGTGATGATACAATGGTCGATAAGTTTTCGCAGGTCGCTGGCAACGTTCCGGTGACCAATAACGACCCGAATCGCCGATATACCGTTATCAATGGCTATCCTGTCGTCCTCAATTTTGCAAAAGAACCCAATCCGGGTGTCTTTGATCGTATCCGTGACATCCTGCTCGCCACCAGCTATACCAAAAAGACCAGCTGACATCGTGGACGAGGACAAAAGAACGCGCTATACTGAGGATGGCAGTGGTATTCGGAGCAATCCATGAACCACGACCAACCGTTCTTTGATAACCGAATATCGTTCATCCTCGCTTTTATAGCGAAAGTGAGGAACCCCCTATGACTGAAAATAAAAACCGTGTCTGCTGCCTGTACCGTGTTTCCACCGATAAGCAGGTGGATTTCAACTCGAACCATGAAGCAGACCTTCCCATGCAGCGCAAGGCGTGTCACAAATTTGCCGAAGCAAAGGGCTGGGTCATCGTCCATGAAGAACAAGAAGAAGGCGTGTCTGGCCACAAAGTCCGCGCAGAAGCCCGTGACAAGCTGCAAATCATCAAGGAATACGCCCGAAAGGGCAAATTTGATATTCTGCTGGTGTTCATGTTCGACCGTATCGGACGCATCGCAGATGAAACGCCATTTGTCGTAGAATGGTTTGTACGAAACGGCATCCGGGTATGGAGTACCCAAGAGGGTGAGCAGCGATTCGACAACCACACTGACAAATTGCTGAACTATATCCGCTTCTGGCAGGCAGACGGCGAAAGCGAAAAAACTTCTGTCCGTACCCGTACCAGCCTGCGGCAGCTTGTGGAAGAAGGACACTTCAAGGGCGGCAGTGCGCCGTATGGTTATGACCTTGTGAAAAGTGGCCGCATCAACAAGCGCAAGCACGAACTCTACGAACTGCATATCAACGAGCAGGAAGCCGAAATCGTTCGGCTGATCTTCGATAAATATGTATACGAGGGTTACGGCGCACAGCGGATTGCCACCTATCTGAACAATGCTGGATACCGTGCCCGCTCTGGAAAGTGCTGGCATCCGGGCAGCTTGCGAGGAATGGTCGGCAACCTGACCTACATGGGTGTTCTCCGCTGCGGAGATGCCCGCTCCGAATTGATACCCGAACTCCAGATCATTCCGCAGGAGGAGTTTGAAGCTGCACAGCGTATCCGAGAAGATCGCTCTGCCCACGCAGCGGAAGAAGCCGAACACCATGTTCCTCTTCGTACCCGTGGACAAGCACTACTTTCCAACAACGTTTACTGCGGCCACTGTGGTGCAAGGCTTGCCCTGACGACCAGCCGAAAATGGCGTAAACTCTCTGATGGTACTCTGGATGACACACTTCGCATCCGCTATACTTGCTACGGAAAACTCCGTAAGCAGACGAATTGCACCGGGCAGACCGGCTACACTATGCACATTCTGGATGAAATCATCGACAAGATGGTTCGCCAGATTTTCTCCCGCTTGAGAGGCATCCCCAAAGAGCAGCTTATCATCAGCCGCTATGCGAAGGAAACTGCGGAACGCAAGAATCATCTGCAAGCCCTTCAAGCAGAACGCGACAATGCTGAAAAAGACCTGCTCGCCTTAAAAGCTGAGATTCTGGCTGTAATCAAAGGGGAGAGTGCTTTTCCGAAAGATACTCTTGCCGAGATGATTGCAGCACAGGAAAAGAAGCACACGGAGTTGGAAACTCTGTGTGAAGAAGCCAGTGCAGAACTGGAGCGAAACGCTGAATTGATGGCAAACGTATCGCAGCTGTACGAAGAATTGATTTCTTATGCAGACCTGTACGATAGTGCCAGCTTTGAAGCAAAAAAGATGATCGTCAGCCAGCTTATCCGCAGGGTAGACGTTTATCGCGGATACCAAATCCATGTGGACTTCAACTTTGATCTTGCACAGTATTTGGAGAATAGCGATGAACTTGCTTGCTGACAAACACAAAAACACCGTTGACTTCGATTTGAAATCAACGGTGTTTGTAACTCTCATTTGAGCCAATGGTGGAGAATACCGGGATCGAACCGGTGACCTCTTGCATGCCATGCAAGCGCTCTCCCAGCTGAGCTAATCCCCCATAGCTGGCGTGTCATTCCTGACGACGCATATTATTATACCAGCCAAAAGGAGAGTTGTCAATAACTTTTTTATTTTTTGTGAGCGACGCTGCGGCGGGTGCTGCGCTTGTAGTAGAACAGGTACTGCTGTACGATGCCAGCCTGCTGACCATAGGAAGGAAAAGGGTCGCGGCCGCCGAATTCCTCATCAATGAGTCGCTGTATCCAAACATCAATGGGAGCCATCGCGGTACGGCCATAGCCAAAGAGGCAGACGCAGTTTGCTACCTTTTTGCCGACGCCGTCCAGCTCGAGGAGGCGGGAAAAGAGAGCGTCGTCGGGCAGCGCTGCCAGAGCACCGAGGTCGAGTGTGCCGCTGGAAGCCTGTGCGGCAGCGTTCTGGATGTAACGGGTGCGGTAGCCCAGACCACAGCCCATCAGCTGCGCTCCAGAGAGGCCGCAGAGCTGCTGCGGGGTGGGGAAGAGGAAGACTTCATCGCCTTCGGCACTGAGCGGTTCGCCGCAGCACCGGGCAAGGCGTTCTACGGCGGTGCGGATGGCCGGAATGCTCTTGCGCTGGGAGATAAGAAAGGTGATGAGCATTTCCCATGGGTCCTGATGCAGGATTCGGATGCCCTGCCCGAAATCGAGCGATTTGTCCAGATAGTTGCTCTGTCCCGCCAAGCTGCACCGCAGCGCGGCATAGTTCCGGCCCAAATCAAAGTAGTTGGCCCAGCACTCCCAATCTGAGCCATACCATGCAGCGTCGTATTGCCCAGCGCCCAGCGGAGTCAGATAAAGGAGTGCGCCGCCGGAAAGAAAACGGTAGCGCCCGTCGGCCAGTTTCTGCGGCCGGAAGCACTGGCCGCTTTCGATGATCTTGTCGAGGTCAAAGTCGTCCTGGATGGTGACGAGCTGATGGGTAAGGGGAACGGTATGCATGGAAAACTCCTTTTTGGAAAAATTGTGGCGATGCCCGATTCGAGGTGGAAACTGATTTCTATCCGTACCCTCTGCGGGGAGGGCAACCTTGATGCTGAAAAGACCGGCGTAGTTGTGACAATTTCTATCTGCGCCCTCGTTGAAGAGGACGTCTTGGTTACGCCTTTGAGAACCGCGATATGATTATTATGTTATTCTATCCACACCCCTCAAATAGGAGCGACTTCAAGTCGAAGAATGCACCGGGGAACACAAACTGATTTCAACCAACGTCTTTAAGAGACGGAATTGTAGGTCAAAATACTCAGTTCCTTAGAGAGCGCATGGCAACAACTTAATAAGAGTTTACCATATTTTTGTGTCGATTTCTACCTGCGCCCTCCGCGAGGAGGGCGACTGCGTGATGGCGTTTTCCAGTGGGGTTATGCGGTATTTCTATCCACGCCCTCCGCGAGGAAGGCGACGTGAGAACATCCAGTGCGAAGCCAAACTTCTTGCCATTTCTATCCACGCCCTCCGCGAGGAGGGCGACCACCCGTATTCCTCCTGGGAGCGGGGCAGCAACGAATTTCTATCCACGCCCTCTGCGAGGAGGGCGACCATACCCCGTCCGCACCTGCTTTGCTGGCATCATGATTTCTATCCACGCCCTCCGCGAGGAGGGCGACGGCGTGAGCGAGGAGGGCTGAGAGATGACTGACAAATTTCTATCCGCGCCCTCCGCGAGGAGGGCGACGCCTATGAGCCGTTCCATCTGCGCGAGAAGATCGAAATTTCTATCCACGCCCTCCGCGAGGAGGGCGACCCTCTACAATCACCGCCATGCGCACTGCTGTCAAATTTCTATCCACGCCCTCCGCGAGGAGGGCGACAGAGTGCGCTTTCTCAGGTCATCGCAGCGGCACAATTTCTATCCACGCCCTCCGCGAGGAGGGCGACCTGTCCGCTTCCTACTACTACACGTTCAGCAAGATTTCTATCCACGCCCTCCGCGAGGAGGGCGACCTGTCCGCTTCCTACTACTACACGTTCAGCAAGATTTCTATCCACGCCCTCCGCGAGGAGGGCGACGACCACGATATTGACCGCATTGCGGCATCTGGAGAAATTTCTATCCACGCCCTCCGCGAGGAGGGCGACCACTTTACCGGGTAGTGCTCTAGGTGTAGGGCTAATTTCTATCCACGCCCTCCGCGAGGAGGGCGACTTCCCGTCGATTTTGTGCTGCTCCACAAACTCCTATTTCTATCCACGCCCTCCGCGAGGAGGGCGACGCCAGCAGTTCATTGCATGGGTCGACAGCAAACCATTTCTATCCACGCCCTCCGCGAGGAGGGCGACCCGGCTGACCAAGGAGGACGACCATGACGTGGAGTATTTCTATCCACGCCCTCCGCGAGGAGGGCGACGCGTATACAGTGGCTGCGTTGCCCATGCCGTAGATATTTCTATCCACGCCCTCCGCGAGGAGGGCGACCCTCAGTCAGCGTCACGCGGTCAACCTCGCAGGGATTTCTATCCACGCCCTCCGCGAGGAGGGCGACCGAGGACGACGAGAGCCTCCGAAAGCGTGTACAGGAATTTCTATCCACGCCCTCCGCGAGGAGGGCGACCGGCTCTGCTCTGCTGTTTACCACGCTTCCGAGATTTCTATCCACACCCTCCGCGAGGAGGGCGACATACCGGGCGCGGCTTTTTGAATACCTGAAAAGGAATTTCTATCCACGCCCTCCGCGAGGAGGGCGACGTGGGGTTCAAATCCCCTCCCTCGCACCAAAGTTATTTCTATCCACGCCCTCCGCGAGGAGGGCGACGTGGGGTTCAAATCCCCTCCCTCGCACCAAAGTTATTTCTATCCACGCCCTCCGCGAGGAGGGCGACTTTACCCCCACGGGCGGTGCGATCCGCATGATGATATTTCTATCCACGCCCTCCGCGAGGAGGGCGACCGCCGTGAGAGGCCGATCCACTGCGTGGTGCAGTAATTTCTATCCACGCCCTCCGCGAGGAGGGCGACCTCTCTCCACCGGTTGCGCTCTCGTAGGAAAACTATTTCTATCCACGCCCTCCGCGAGGAGGGCGACAACATGGCGACCGTTGATCTCGCAAGGCGAAAGATTTCTATCCACGCCCTCCGCGAGGAGGGCGACCGGCGGGGCAAAGGACAGCACCGATGCCGTGCAGATTTCTATCCACGCCCTCCGCGAGGAGGGCGACCGTTGCCTCCAACGTGTCCCTTACCCACACCGTTGTATTTCTATCCACGCCCTCCGCGAGGAGGGCGACGACGCCTACACTGCTATGAAGTCCAGCGATAAGATTTCTATCCACGCCCTCCGCGAGGAGGGCGACCGGCTGAGGATTCCGCTCAAGGCTGAGCTGTCTGAATATTTCTATCCACGCCCTCCGCGAGGAGGGCGACGGCCGTTCACATAGGCAGCGAGCTTTGCCATGATATTTCTATCCACGCCCTCCGCGAGGAGGGCGACCCGCCTCCCGATTTTGGCCTTATCACGATTCCCATATTTCTATCCACGCCCTCCGCGAGGAGGGCGACGACTCGCGAGATTCGACGAACAAAACGGCAATTTTATTTCTATCCACGCCCTCCGCGAGGAGGGCGACCATCATGGCAGTCATCTATGCAACCCTCATTGTATTTCTATCCACGCCCTCCGCGAGGAGGGCGACCTGCGCAGCTTTCCCCTGCCCAACACCCACAACATTTCTATCCACGCCCTCCGCGAGGAGGGCGACACAGTTTCCAGAATCCCGGTGTCCCCCCATACGAATTTCTATCCACGCCCTCCGCGAGGAGGGCGACCCAGCATTCCCTCGCTACAGTTATCCACATCCGAATTTCTATCCACGCCCTCCGCGAGGAGGGCGACGCTCTCCGAACACCAACAATAACAACAACGTCTGATTTCTATCCACGCCCTCCGCGAGGAGGGCGACCTCCGGCGACAACACCCAGTCCCTTCCCATATGCGATTTCTATCCACGCCCTCCGCGAGGAGGGCGACAAGGCCGCAACATCGGCCTGCAAGAGGCTATCCAATTTCTATCCACGCCCTCCGCGAGGAGGGCGACGCCGTCCGGGTACGGACGGGTCGAGCCGTCAGAATTTCTATCCACGCCCTCCGCGAGGAGGGCGACGCTCTCAGGCCAACGTCCTTGAGGGTGTCAAGGTATTTCTATCCACGCCCTCCGCGAGGAGGGCGACCTCTTTTGCGGGCGGAACGGTCTATATCCATGTATTTCTATCCACGCCCTCCGCGAGGAGGGCGACTACGATGCGCGGAATCCGCTGAAGCTCAGACAGATTTCTATCCACGCCCTCCGCGAGGAGGGCGACTCAACTGCAACAATGCCCCGTCGAACTCGAACTGATTTCTATCCACGCCCTCCGCGAGGAGGGCGACAAGGCCGCAACATCGGCCTGC
>ERZ1106964.842-NODE-842-length-26670-cov-4.502499_pt1 | contig 26670 bp, 22 predicted proteins | sample MGYA00403682_ERZ1106964 | MGnify/ENA primary metagenome ERZ1106964 (study PRJEB35170, sample SAMEA104062451) | human gut metagenome | biome: human gut; feature: human-associated habitat; material: faeces | place: Denmark | collected 2013-04-10 ...
CGTTTTGTGTTGGGAATATGAAATGAGCTGCCGCACGTTAGTGCGACAGCCCCTTCTGCTTAATGGAACAGCGGTGCGCAGAATTTTGAGCACCAAGGCGGTCACATTTGATTCAATGCACTTAAAAGCATTTCTTTGTATTCATCTGTAACCTGCTGTGGTCCAACGATTTTTATTTTTCCGTTGAAACCGAATACCCAACGATAGAAGGTAGTGCTGGTGCATACGCTGACCGTTGCTTTAAAATGATCCGCATCAACCGGCTCACATTCAAAGTCTGTACCGAAATTATCGATCAGATATTTCATGACCGACATATGGCAATACAGCTGCACTTTGACCGGTTCTTCGGTATCATACATCCGGAATACATGCTTGCTATAGTCTGCCGGAGTATAGTCCTCAGGCGGCATTACTACGATCTGGTTGAGGATCTTCGGCTGCTCTGCGATACGATCCAAACGGAAATTCCGCATCTCCTGGCGCTCATCGCAGAAGCCGCGCATGTAATAGTAATCACCGTCCCAGATCAACGTGTACGGACTAACCGTATACGGATTGCCGTCGTTTGTGACATAGCGCTGCTTTGCGATATCGAAATCGGTGTAGTAGAACGAGATCTTCCTCTTGGTATCGATCGCTTCGTTGATTGCATCGACGATGTAATATCCATGTTCATTCTCAGATTTCACGCGTCCTGCAGCATAGATATGCCGACGAAGCTTTGCTGCATTCTGAGAATTGGTCAGAGTAAGCAGCTTGGTAATCAGTTCTTCGCTTTTTCTCTGGGTGATGAACTTGGAGGACGCGATTGCATCGACCAGCACCTTGAGCTCCGGCAACTCATACACATGCCCATCATAGTAGTACTTGTTCTGCGTAGACTCATAGTGCTCGATATGAAGGCCGCAGTCATGGAGCATAGCAAGATCATCGCTGATCGTGTTGCGGGAGACCTTAAAGGAATAGTCCTCTTTGAGGATCTTCATCAGCTCAGCGGTCGATAATGTATGCTCGGCATCGGTGTGTTGAACAAGGTGTTGATATAAGTATAGAATTCTGAGTTTTGTGCCATTTTCCATTTTTGTTCTCCCAAAAGTAGCTTTGCGCAAATCTCAACCTGTTACAACGGGGATTTCTCTGTCAATCACTAGCCGTAAGTCTTTGAACCTTACAGTATATCCCTTAAGAATTAAGCCTTGCTCTACGCAAGCTTTAAGAGCAGGGTAAAACTCCGTTTCCTGATCAAGACATATTTCCCGAATATATGGATTAAGCGATACAATCAAAAAACATATCTTATCACCAGATGATAGCAGTTCACTAATAATATGTAGCTGCTTCAACGTTCGTTCAGAATATACTGTGGGGAAGATTGCCGGTGATTTTGTGGAGATTACACTCTTAATTTCAACAAGTGTATTGCTCTCTTCAATTAGCAGGTCCCATTTATATCCAACTTTAGTGATTTCTTTTTTGACAGCTCTTCTTTTCCCTAGGAAGCTAAAGCGTCTCTGACAAATACTGGCTTCTACTGCTCGATTTGCCATTGAGGTATTTAAGATGATGTAGCTTCTTTTGTAAGGAACCGCAAACAAAGAATACTTTGTCCTTGTGTTTTTTGATCTATTAGGAAGGAGGAGCACCCGTTTTCCTTGTAAATCTAAAAAATTACTTAAGTGACAGGAAGAAGGAACATAGCAAACAGCCAACTCTGAATTAACCTCAACCTCACACAGGAATCGGTTTTTGAGTTCCCGTATGAAATATCCTTCTACAATTTCATTTGAATTAACTGTTTGCATGTCCCCACCCCCAATCATCTAAGCTTTTCCAAAAAATCTTCCAATTCATCCTCAGAAACAAACAAGCCCTGCATTCGCATAGTGTCTGCTTCAGTTTTCATCAGCATGTCGCCCTTGCCCAAAAGGTTTTCTGCTCCCGTCATATCCAGAATTGTCTGAGAATCCGTATGAGACGGAAGTCTGAAGGAAACGCGGAACGGAACAACAGCCTTAAGTTTTCCAGTTACAATTTGCGCCGATGGACGCTGTGTTGCTATGATAAGATGAATACCAAGATTTCTTACTCTTTGAAGCAACATCAAAAGATTGCTTTCAAACCCTTTTCGTGTTCCATTAATCTCTGCTGCCTGAATAAGATCAGAATATTCATCAATTACAACAACAATTCTCTTCATCCGATTATTCGGATTCTTCTGGTTGTAAGAGTCGATATCCTTACTTCTGCACGCTCGAAGGGCTTTTGTGCGTTCCTCTTTATCAACCTCATTAATTCGTTGAAGCTTTTCTAGCGCTTCCTCTGCATCTATGACAACATGTCCTCCATATAGATGTGGAAGGTCATCAAAGAAGATAAAGTCGGTTTGCTTCGGATCCACAATCAGCAATTCAATTTCCTCTGGTCCGAACTGGTAAAGTAAGCTTACCAGCATTGACTGAAGAAAAATGGTTTTGCCGGAGCCAGTTGTTCCGGCTATCAGCATATGAGGCGCATCTGCAATATCAAGAATCTCAAAATCTCCATCAGGCTTTTGTCCAGCTATTACATTTAATCGGCCTTCCTTATCGTCCAATAAAGAAAGATATCTCATCAAATTTATCGAGCTACCAGCACCAGCAAATGGAACATCAACGGAAATATAACTTGTCCCTTTGATGTGCTCTACAAGTATTTCACCGCTTGCTTCTAGCTGAATTCCTATATCATTCTTATATTTGTTCAGACTATTAATGGTTTCCCCAGACTTGAGTTTGACAGGAAATCTGGTAAAGCGGGCAGCTTCCTGTACCATCGCTTGGTCAATCGGCTCCGCACGAATACCATAATCTCTAAACACACGATTCAGTTTTGCGCACTTTTCGGCAACGCGAGCTCTAGACTCTTCATCCTCGTCTAAATGAGTCGGTTCATCCGCACTAACGGATAGCGGCCTCACTTTTAAATGGGTCTGTGTTGCGGTTGCCTGAGTGGATGTGTCAGCCGTGGTATTCTGTTCCTTAACAGAGGTGCTGGAACTCGAATCCATCGAAGGTGTTAACCCATGATCACTCTCCTCAACATCAATTCTCGAATCAGAAGCTGAAGTTTCTGCCTCAAATGCGATGTTGGCTAAGATGCTTTGAATTTCGGCACTACCTATTGTAGTAAGAAGATATTTGATGCCAACAAACTCATCAAGCCCGTCATATTCGGATTGACTGCTTTCAGCATGTTCAAAATCAACAAATGCAATATTTTTCTTGACGTTAACCTTGAACTCGCCTGCAAACAAGGCATTTAATTCGTCACAAAGTCGAAGCTTTCTAATAGCTTCAATATTTGCGTGGAATAAACACTCGAAAACCTGTTCTCTAAGGATCTCTCGGCGCGATACGGTTGTTATTCTCTCTGTCGCACCAAACATTTCGTGCATCAGCTTTTCAAGAACAGTAACCTGTTCAACTGCATGCCCAGTTATGTGATTATCTTTAATCTGGAAGGAATTAGGGCTATCTGAATATGTTTTTACCTCAATAATATCAACTAGGGCCGTTCTATCCTCAAACAGATTAATCGCTACTAAATCAGGGAGTTTGCCTTCTTCTCTGTCAGAAAGCCATTCCTGAGCGAGTTGTGTATCCAGCCCTACCAAAATTGAGCTAGGATGCTCTCGCTTATAGTGAATTGCCGCTAATGCAGTACCAAGGCTTCCTTTGCCATGCCTTTCGTCGAAGATTCTATTCGACGTATGAGAAACAATACTTAAAAGGCCATCATCATTGATACTGCGCACTGCCTCAATGACCTCTTTGATACCAGCATTTTGCGGAATAAAGTTGCCAAGCTGTTTCACGAGAGTATCGTAACCAAGAATGAATTTGTTGCAGTTGGCAGAATAGATGCCAACAGATCTGTAATCATTTTCTCTATAGAACAACTTTTCACTAGCTGCTCTAAGTGAAATATCCCAACTCTTAAGGCTCTGATCAAGAATAACCAGCCAGTCCGCAGCCTTCAGCATTTCATCATAGGTTGCTCTTTTCAACGGCGTTCTAAAAAAGGTGCTGGTATGGCTAAAGGCTGAGGGATGTTCATTAAGTTTTTCAATAATACTTGAATACACCGTAAAGATGCCGCCCTCACTTGCCGGACGAATTTCAACCTCTTCATCGATGGGATTGTATTTATAAATCTTAGGAACGCATAGCGGATGAATGTGAATATGTCTGCTGTTTTGTGCTGTCTCAATCTTAACCTCATTCGGATCGAACACAACCATCAGATGCTGTTCTGGACCGTTCTGCTGTAGTATCTGACTATAGGAGAGCCGTTTATTGATAATACAAAGCTTGAAGTTTAATGAACGCTTCCCCTTGAACTTTCCAAGCATTCCCTCGTTAAGTGAGCCATCATCAATCTCAATCCAACTCCCCGGCACCTCTTTTGTTCTATAAATCGTCACCTCAATGCCATTGATATTAAATTCTCTATCAGAATTCAATGCCTTAAGCATGGACACAATTACTTCAACAGAAGGCGGATCAACAAAGTTAACCTTAAGCATCGCTCCTGCATGTGGGTACAGGCAAATGTATCTAATAATAGCCTGCTTCAAGGTGTCTATTCCACTTTCACTTTGATTAACCTGAGGAACATTTGAATATACAGGCAAAAGGCCGATGCGACCAGCCAAAGGCAGGAATGCAGCGGTCTGCTCTGTTACAGTAACAGGAAGCAGCATTACAGAAAGTGGATCCGGAATATCCTCGGCTTTTCGAATAATAAACGCTTTATCATCCTCCGATAAGCAGCCGTCTTCGATGGCACTTACACCCTTGCTTGACAGGATTTCTTTAGCTAACTCAACATACTTCCAGAGATACAGTGGATGAAGCGGAGTAGGCATTGCATGCAACTTGCTTTCACCAATAACAAACACGTAATCTAATGACATAACCGCATTGATTATGGCTTTTGCATTAGAAGAGGCGACTCCCCATATCTTCGGAAAATCCTCATTAATCGCATTAAGCAATCGTTCATATGCGCGAATATACTCTTCAAATTCTACATGCTTTGAAAGCACCTGCAGCATTGGCGTATCCTGCAGACGCTTTCTATACGGCACAATGGCATCACGTGCGGCCAAGAACTTATCTAAGTAGTGGGAAATCTGTTCTCCATCAGAAACCAGTGCAGAAATTCGCTGCAAATCAGCCCGCACTGCATCTAAATAGCTCTTTTTGAATGGATCAAATTCATACTTTTCATAATCCTTAATAGCCTCGTCCGGAGAATCTACGTCAGCACGAATCACGCCACCCAGATCATCATCGGTGGTCAATTCCTCGGCAACCTTCTCAGTTATTGGCTCTGCCTTTACTTGAAGTTTGGTTCCGTTGATATCAATTTCAACCCTCTCACTTTTGTTAGGGTTTGTCCTTTCGTCCAGACTCTGACCAATTTGAGAGAGTGCATCATCTATTTCTTCAGGAGTTTCGTCGAATACCAACTGCGCAGCAAGAGTAGTCGGTTTAACAACAGGATTCTTCTGCGGGCGCGGAGGAGTCGGTCGTTCCTTTACTGCTTTAAGACAGCCTTCTACATCCTCCAAATCCATTTGCTTAAGGAGTTCGACATTCTTTGTTTTATAGTAATTTAATATTAAACGAGGAACAGCCTTATTGCTTGAGCTACGAGAATAGTAATTGGTTATGCTCTGTCGCTCTGCCTGCTCAAGATTGCTTATTCTTTCGACAATTGCATGATTACGTTTGATTCGAGCTACGAAATCATCCTTATCCGGATTACGGCTTACTATATTTTTGTCTGCCAAAAGGCCTAATTTGTAAAAATTCTTACATACAGTATCTGGCAAAGTGTCTACAGCCGACTCAAGTAGAAGTTCGAGATAATCGATAACTCGTTCAAAGCTAAGAAGAGTCCTGACCGGCTTACATCTAAGTGCCTGAAGAAGAGCCTCAATTACAGAATTCGTATTTTTCAGCTCTTTTTTTACAAAGTCACAACTCTGCGTATAAACCTTTTCCAAACTGATTTCTGGAAACCATCTAAGCGATGATATTTTTTCCAATTCCGCCCTTTTTATTATCAGAACGCGGGAAATCGTTTCATCACCGGTATTTCTGGATTCCTCAGCTTCCTCAACACTAAAGCTGTATCGAACATTCTCTAAAGCAGGAAGTGTAGCCTGTAATTGATCAGTTGCTTCTTTCGTAAATCCCAGAAAAAAGATTGCTATTGATTTTTTGTCAATTAGCTTACTGGAAAATTCCGCATAATCGAAATCTGGAATGTTAATCAACGATACTCCATACTCCTGAGAAGCAATATATTTATTTACAAGATTTACAGTCACATTAGTTAATAGCATTCTGCTCATCTTATAACCTCCATCCAATGAGAGTAACTCCATCAGCGTACCGCTTACCAAGGCCAAGGGAAATGTATGTATTCGCTAGCTGCTGAGCATTAATACTCAGGTCACCACGCAAATCCCCAGGAGTAGACTGAGCGATATTTGCCTTTTCGAGAATGGAATACTCAGTTTCAGAATCAGCACCAATCAGCATACAGTATTTGTCAACCAATTTTTCGCTCAATTCTTTTAATTCCAAGCCGACTTTAAGATCATCCTCGCTTATTGCACTCAGAGTAATTGTTTCAAGTGTAAAGCTATTTACAAGGTATCTCTTAATTTTGGCTCTATTTCCTTTAGGACCAACCAACCCCGCTCTTACACCAAGCACACGGCAGAAATCCGAAGGAGAATTATTTTTATACTCAAAGGTGTACAGAGCAATCTGTAAAGCCTTAGCCAACGCCTTTTTCGGTGAATCTCCCTCAGCACAAAAGCTTTCATAATAGGAAATAATGGCACTTTTAGCTTCGTCCTCTTTGTCTGCTGCAAACACCATATCCTTGATCCAGGCCCGGCAGGCCTTATTAGTATCCTGAAGTTTTTCTTCAGCTAGAACATCGCCTATAGCATTTACATAGTAATCCTCAACTGCTTTCTTTGCAGAGGTAAATGACTGCTCACTTGCCTTCTTTACCGAATCCAAGTCTGCGCCAGCGTCAACAACGATAGGAACCTTGTCTCCTCCATATACAGCTTCATTTGCACGAACAAGGTATAATAATGAAGCAAATACGGCATAATTTACCAGTCTGCGCAAAACCAGTAGACTGTTATGGCTTTCCTTTACAATAACAAGATTCTTTGCCAACTGGTCGAAGCCAGACCTAATTTGCCCCTTGCAGGAATCCCACCTAATTTCTTGATCATCGGGATATTCAACCTCTGAAACAACTCGCTTTTCCTTTTCAGACGGGAAAGAAATAATTGGCTTCACTAGTTTGGTCATATCATCAGTATCATTTGCCAGTGCTGTTCTAAGTAGTTCAATAGCCGGTGATCTCTGACCATCAATCTTTTTCGAAAGAATTTCAAAAATAAAATCACCAATATTGGCTTCAGAGCTAACCCGTCCCTTAACAAGCCAATGAGAAGAAATTGTAGTCACAGAAAATTCGTAGGACGTATATGCGGTATTGTCTTGGTTAAATATTTCGTTAAGCAGGAAGCGCAAATCCTTGATGTTTGAGGCTTTTTCCAATTCACCCCGTTCTAGTATTTCGTGATATCTTTGTATTATTTCCTCTGAAGGAAGAGCATCCTTTTTTCCTTCACAGATCATCCACTCATGAACATCCTGAGTTTTACAGGTTTCACCAGTAACAGATCTGAACAGACCGTTTGCGATATGTGGCGGCTTGGTACCATTCGAAGTAGGTGCAAATCCGAGGCATTCCTTGCACACTTTTTCGCCTATGTCTTTAAGTGTTCCCTTAGCCATCAGTTTTCCTCCTCGAAATCATATTTTCCGTTTTGAATAAGAATTGTTTTCTTGTAGCTCTTATTTCTGCTGGCAATAATTATTTCGCCATCCTCATTGACTTCAGAAAAGCCATCATCATCTAATTGCTGTAGAAACATCGCCGCTGCCTGCTCGTACTGCGGCGCCAATAAGCCAATAGGATATCCATTCTCAACTGCATTAAGTGTTCTCAGGAAATCAATATTGAGCACAAGTTTAGGAAGCGGAGCATTCTTTGGCTTAAGAATAATATGATCAGGAACATACTCCAGTCCACTCAACCAATCTGCGGGGCGGGGCATTTGTATTTCCAAATCCGCTGCATCTACAGCTTTACTAGATACAGCTACGGCAGCCTCCTGGCTCATATCGTACTTATGAGTCGTCCAGATGTGCAACTGCTTGCGATCGTCAGAGGAAGGGAGAAACAGTTTGTTAAGCGAACGGATTAATGAGCCTTTGATTTTTTTCTTCTGGGATTCAAAGTTCGTGAACATCTTGGTACATTCTGTGATTTCATCTGGTTGAAGCATTGCGAGCTTTTTACCATTGATGTTCTCAAAATAATACTGGCGCTTTATTGTCTGAAAACGGGCATAGGCCTCATCTACATCTTCAATCTCGATTGGAGGGTGCTCCGGAGCAGAAAAAATCCACCCCTCTTTAACCTTACCATTCCAAAGTTCCTCATCTAAGGAAGGTTGCGATAATAATATCGGATCAAACTGCTGAAGCGTCTTCAGCAGTTCATTCGTACCTTCAAAGATTGCAGTAAAATAAGGAGAATTTGAATACTCTTCGATAGTGCAGGCTGTAAATATGAAAGAAAACGCACCTAAAATATCTCTAATAGCAAAATGCTCACATTCGGATGCTGCTAATTGAAATAGACTCAAAATCTGCTCGCGTACAAAATCATTCTTAAAGGCGGTCAAATTGTAGTTTAAGGCGCTATTATACTTTGCGTCCTCCTCAAGCAGACATACCATTTTATCAATAAGGTCTGATAACAAATCATAGTCTGCCCCTAACATATTTCTTTCGTTGAGATCCACAACAGCGACGTTACCGGCTAATGAAGAGGATATATCACATGTGAGAACATTACGTTTGGCATTTTGTATTTCATCATACAATGTCTGGGATTCCTTACGTATCTGCCGACACAACTGCATAAAGGGATATTCATTTACAGCAACAATTGCCGGCTTTTTCTGAGAGTGCAAAGTAATTAAATCCTTTACCACCTCGGAATAATCCTTGATGTTATTGAGATCTGTCTGGATATAGACATCCTCGCCAATTTTATGCCGAACTGCTTTGATTATGAAGGTCTTTCCATCGCCTGGATTGCCAGTAAGAAACACAATTCTTCCATGCGCTATCATGTCAATAATAATATCTTCAGCCTTTGAGGAAATGTGCAGCAGTTGAATCTCACTTTCTCCCATATGGTCTGAATAACAGTTCTTTCCGTTATATAGCTTTTTTACAAAATCAAGCTTTGACATAAATTGCCTCCTCAGATGTTACCTAACAAAAGGTCTGATACACTAAAGGCTGAAAGCCTGTCGATAATATCGACTGTAGTAAGCCTTTTTTCCAACCAGCGAGAGTACCAATAATCGCAGATTTCCTGTGTTCTGTTCATGACCTCATCCTCGTCATAAAGGTTAAAGCCATAGTCAACATCCTTGTCTATTCCCAATAAGAATTTCTTTGTGTTTTTTGCCAAATCTATAGAGTATACGATTCGCGGTGAGTAATGGCGGAGAAATGCATCTGCGCGTATTCCAATTGTGCTAAGGCCACGGCTTATCATTCTAAAACGCGGACTCGTACCCTCACCAAACACATGATTGATCCGCTTTCCGCCGTCCTGGAGTTCTAGGATCCTTGAGAATAGAGACGTGGTCTCCCTGGAAAAGAAAACTGTTCCAAATCCCTCTGTTACTCCCATTTTTCGATACTCCAAAACACCTCCACTGCTTAACGGCATCTTTATCCGGTTATACTGGCTGCTTCCGATTGCATATAAGCTGGTGGTTCCAAGATATACGAGACGACTATCACGAATTACTTTCTTGCCCTTCATACGAGATGCAATTTCACTTATTTGATTGCTGTATCTAATCGTGTAATCCCTAATGACCGTTGGGGAGCAAGCAAGCATACTTACCAATTTCCCTCCTAACAGTTCGTTATACGGAGGAATTGATCCGCAGACAATAATGTCCATCATATTGGAACCAATCTTGCACTTTCTGTTTGCAACCAGTGCAGTGTTAATAGCCTTTCTGCCAGCCTCATTACTTAACAAATAAATCAGTTTCCCTCTATTTGATTCACCTTTTGCCTCGTTGAAAATCATGCGAGTTGCAAGAAGTTTTGCCAGTTCAGCAGATCGTTTTCTAATAAACAAATTCGTCTTAGCTTCAGATTCCCAATCTGGTGAGGTTTCATTATTTTTATTATTAAGAGCTTTCTGTGCATACTCCGCAGAAAGGGCTAGTAAGCTATCGATTTGCTCTTGCTTTGGATATTTAGTTTGTCTATGATATCCTAGGTCTTTTACATAAATATCATCGATTGATGCCGCAATATTTTCCAACAGTAGAGGATAAATAATATCCGCATATTGCGCAGTCCTTTTTTCAAATTCTTCTTTTGTTTCAGAAGGCTTAGTAACCTTAACCTTGACGTTTTTTCCGTCCGTTTCGCTAATATTTTGAGAACAATAGCTAACCTCCATCTTCCGAGACATTTCTGTTTTGATTGCCTCTACAGTCCAACCAATATCATCATCACGAACTGTTAGATTTAGAACAGAGTTTCCTAGTGCAAATATACCAATGACAGGATGCTCTGGCTGAAGGCGATCACGGACAAGATAGTATAAATTGCGCCCGGGCATGGTCTTGTAAGGAATCGACCAGGTGTACCTGAAGTATCTCCAAATATCCGACAGCTTAAATCCCGTATATTCGTCTCGCTCATTTGTTACTAGTTGAATATATGGATCACAGACCTTTTGAGCATTGCGGATTCGTTCCTGCAACACATCTGCATTTCCTATTAAATTTTGAATGGATACCGATTTTTCATTATATCTTTTTGTTGCCTCCATTTTTCTAATAAAAGCAGCAATACTGTCTGTCTTAAACTGGGCATTTCGCTCTGCGCTCAGTCTATAGCGCAGCATCCTTTTATCATCGACATTGTCGGTCTCCATACGGAGAAATAGGTCGTTATCTTGAATTTCAAATATCCACCCCTGCTGCGACAAATCAATAAGAACGCTAAGAGCTGCCACATATTTCATTCCATCGATGTCATATGATTCCTCATCACTTGAGACCTCGGCAATTTCCTTTTTTATTGCCTCTATATAATTCATTGGTAGTAGGTTCTGTAGATGAGCCTTCAGCTTATCAAACCTTTTTTCATATTCTTCACTTAATACAGGTGAAAAGATTTCTTTCGCAATTATTTGCTCTTTCTTTGCACTTGTGGCCATTTTGGGACATCCTCCAAATTATTTATTGTCTTGATGAAGTTGTCCGTTAACCCAAGCATCTTCAAGATCTAAATAAAAGATATTTCGCTTCCCGCAGAAGTCTTTTAATTCTTTTATTGCTGTATTGTTTGGAATTCCTTTTCCATTTTCCCACCTGTTCACTGTTGAAAATGCAACCGAAAGCTCGTCGGCAAATTCTATTTGGGTAAGGAAAGCCTTCCTTCTGATAGTGCGTATTTCTTTTGATATATTCATTGAGCAGCCCTCTTTTTGAGTTACACATTTCCTATCTTACTATTATAGCGTTTTTATAGCATTTTTCAAGTACCACCGCACCAGGTGCTATATCTTTGTAGCACCTGGTGATGTTAAATATTCCAATTCTCGCAAATCTGCAAGCAATGTTTCCTTGGCCAAGTCCTGCGAAAACCGCGTTATCCTATTTCAGGATAACTTGCTTGTTGGGATAATCCCAAACCCTTATCGATCATCACTTCGTGATGTCTGCGCATTCCCACGGAATGCTGAAAAACAGGGCCCGAGTAACAGTACCTTGTCTGTTACCCGAGCCCTTTCCCATATCATACTTTAATGAATTTGATTTTCCTTCTGGCGCTTCTGCTCCTCCTCTTTGCGTTCCGCATCGTAGAGGGAAGCGATGTTTCTCTGTGCGATCAGAAGCTCCTGAGCTTCATTTTTCACCTGACGGTACTCTGCGTAAGTCTGCTTTTTGGCAGTCAGGACCTCTGCATATTCTATGCTTAGTTCCTTCACCTTCGGAAGTTTCTTTACGCCCACTTCATCAAAGGCCGCTTTGGCTGCTTTGTGAAGCGTGATTTCTTCCCGATGCGCCTCCAGAAACTTTTTGCTGTAACCAACCTTGCGGTACTCCTCATACGTTGACCGGGTCTTGGAATAGTTGATGATGTGCTTTTTCAGCGTTCCAATCTCCACCAGGCGCTTTTCTGATTGCTGGATGGAGGCGAGAAGCGCATCCCTTTTTTCAACCTGCAGCGCTGCCATTTGGTTCAACTGCTCCATGCTTTCGATCTTGTGATCACGAAGAAACAACAATGTCTTTGACATCTGCTTCAGATTGTAGACAGAAGCCCAGCGCTGATATCCGACACCTTTCGACTGCAACTTGCTCTGGATATCGATGACAAGATTGAAGGGGCGGGCGTTCGTGCGAGAGCCCTGTTTTGCTGGAGGCTTGTGTTCCCGCTGCCCAAGGAAATGCGCCCGGAGATCTGCTTCGGTATATCCATCCTCCAGAGAGGACAGGCGAATGAACCGCGTTTGATTCTTTCCTCTGACTGAAATGTGTTTTCCGTACTTGATCTCATAGTTCAGTTGCTGCAGCTCTTTTAGAAATGCGTCGAAGGACTCCGGCTTTTTCTGCAAAATCAGATCGATATTATCACACAGAACGTCCCGGTTTTTCACTCTGCGAGGGTACTCGGTTCGCTTTGTGCGCTCTTTGTAAGGCTTTGGGGCAATCACGGAAAGTCCGTTTTCCAGACAGATCAGATCACTGACACGCTGCAGGGCAAAGCTGGACAGCCAGAAGTTTTTGAACTTCCTGGTGGCATCAATGGATGTGGAATTGAAAACGATATGATTATGCACATGGGCTCGATCCGTGTGCGTTGCCACGATAAAAGCATACTTTCCTTTGGTAAACCGAAGGGCCAGCTCATGCCCCAATCGGTTTGCTTCCTCTGGTGTGATCTCTCCCGGTTTGAAGGACTGGCGGATCTGATAGGCGATTACCTCATGCTTTTGCCGTCGACCGGTGATCTGCTCGTACTGACGCTTGGACAGCACAAACTCCTCGTCCACGGTCATCGGGTCACACTGATAGCCGGTGACCAGTTCGCCCTTTTCGGTCTTTTCCGGATTCTTTGCATAATCCGTTCTGTCGCCCAGACTCCGGGCAATGGTTTTTCCCTTGTTCACATGCAGGGGAATGAGTCTTGTTGCTGCCATGGGCATCTGCTCCTTTCTCAAATTTTGGCATAAGAAAAGACCTGAGGAGGTTTCGTTCCTCAGGCCCGGTGTGTTTTGGACTATTATGAAAAAATGAATTGCGAAAGCTTGCCGGTCAACGCTTCCAGTCCCAAAGAGATCAGTTCAGCAAACATCACTGCCAGGAACACCAGGACTGCAAATCCAAAAACCAGGGCAGCATAGATCCAGGCGTGTTGGAACAAAAGCATCACAATACAGATGCCCAGCACCAGATATAAAAGGCCAGCGACCATTGCAGAGATGTTCAATGCAAGGGAGTAAAAAATTGAGAATACAGCGACGATTGCCATAATCGGCAGTGCGATTATTCTAAAGGGAAGTTTGATCAGCCACATATATACCTCCTCCTTTGTAGGTTCTAATGATAGTTTATGGAGCGATTGATTTCATGTCAAGGATGTCGCTTATGTATCCGGTGTGACAGCAAACCTGCCACACCGTTTTTTTTACTGGATCGTTGCCAGTCTGGCAAGGATCTCCTTCGCAATTTCCCAGATCTCGTTCTGCCTGCTCTGCAGATCTTTGATATCCTCCGCATAGATGGAGCCGGTCTCATTGGCTCGTTTTGCGTACTGGTTCAGGTTGTTGCTGCAGTAACGGAGAAGGGAGACCATTTCCTTCACATCCTCCAGCTCCAGATTGACGCAGTACCCGTCAAGCGCCATCTTTCGAAGATAGGAGCTCTTGTTTCGGATCCCCAGTTTCTCCATCTTTTGCTGCATTCGTTCCAGTTCATCCTGCGACATTACGAAGTGGACCCATTTATCTCTCAGCTGCATGGGACACCTCCTGATTGCTACATTTACTCACGGGTTCGTTCCTCCGGATCACATAAGAGGCAGGGGCACTCAGGCCTGCGCGGAGGCTCCTGCAGCTGCTGCTCCTTCAGCCTGGCAAGCACAGATTCTCTGGATTCCTCATCTGCACATTTACACGCCTGAAGCGTAGGATCCGGTTCGGGAAGGTTGTTGATAATGCCATCAAAATTGTTGTCGTTCTGTTCCACAGCATCCTCGACCGCACGAAGCGCCGCTCGTCCGGGATCCCGTTCGGGGAAACGTTCCGGATAAAGAAGGATCTCCACCCGGTCCATCACCTGTGGATCATCGAACACGACACCATTCAGCCATTCCTCGCATTCGTGCCAGCCGCCCATCGTGATGACCTGACCACCTTCACCGAAGAAGCGGAGATTGTCATTGGTGCTTTCCAATCCGTCGTAGGTATAACCGGCTGCCTCCATTGCGGCAATCAGCGGATCCTTATCTGCCGGGGTATCATGCATGGGCTCAGTAAATTCATCATGCCAATCACTCATTTTTCTCCTCCTCCTCATAAACGGCAAAGTCGATCGCCGCAAAATCCGAATCCGTCATGGCCGACACCTTCCTCAGCGTTCTCTCGCAGAGCGCTTTCAGCTCGGCATCTTCAATATTCGGAATGCTGGCTTTCATATCAAAAATCGACATTCTTCGACAGGTATGATCCATTGCCTGAATCAGATTCATTTCTTCTACGGTAAACATTATCGCGCTTCCTCCTTTTTTCGTTTCTGTGTTTTCTTTCGAGCAATCCTTGTTTTCGGTTTTGAAGACTTTTCCTTTTTAGATTCATCTTTCTTTGCCTGCAGATCCGCCAGCGCAGAGGGTGGGGATAGTGCGGCTTCTTTCTGTTCCACAACCTCCCAGAATTTCTGGCACTGCTCTCGTGAAAGGTCAAGGTTTTCCGTCTCCATAAATCCGAAGGTAACTTCTTTCACAGCTTCCGCAGTCTCTGCTTTTTCAACTTGAGATGTCCAGTAGTGAAACTCAGCCGTGGAAGTCAGAACCGGTTCCAACTTCCGGAGCTCACTCTCCGTCATGGCATCCCAAACATCTTTTTCCTCAGAATGAATGGTAAAGCCTTCACCATCATCATGCTGGGATACCGTAAGCTTCAGCACCATCGGTTCACCAACGATTTCACAGGAAAAGGTGTGCTCTGCCATACGGGAATACGGCATATACTCTGAACCGGTACATTCGATGTTCTTCACATCATCCGTTGTCAGGTGAGCCCAGGTATATTCCTTCTGCAGAGCCGTCAAATGTTCATCGCTCTCCGTGATCATCTCCGAAGCGGTCTTTCGGATCTTATCCAGAGAGGCCTTCAGCTCCGGCGTTTCTTTTCCATGGGACCAGCCCGCCACATAGGCAAAGCTGTAGTCACCGGTGTCGATTCCGTAATGCTGGCACACCGTGAATGCCACGGATTCTGCTTCCACTTCCTTATGATTTCGGGTAAGCTTCGGCTCCGCCGGATCTGTCTTTGCGGTCGGATCGATGGAATGAAGCTTCTGGTGCGTCATCTCATGGATCGCGGTCTTGATGGTCTGCACCTGGCTCATCCCTTCCTGAATGGCGATGCGGTTCTCAACCGTATGAAAATATCCCTTGGCTCCGCCGTCGATCTGCTCGAAGCTGATCGGCACCGGGCAGGCTTTTTTCAGGGCATCAAAGAACATCTCATACTGCGCCACATCACCGGTCAGTTCATTCACACCAATCGTGGGCAGCGGTTTTCCATCCGTCTGACTGACATCAAAGACATTGACCACTTTGAATGCGGGCATCAGAACTTCCTTGCTTTCCTTGGTGCTTGTTCCATCCGGATTTTTAATGATCTCGCCGGTGATGGGTTCCGTCTTATCAACTTCCATCTTCTTTTTGTAGGGAGTCGGGGCAAGAATGCGGATCCCGCTTTCGCCCTTCTGAACCTGACGGCCAAACTGCTTCTTCCAGGCCGTATATCCGGCTACCAAGGTGGCATCCGGTTTCTGCATGGCGATCAGAAGTGTGTTGTTCAGCGAATAATCATGGAACTTGGAAAGGATCTTCAGGTACTGCTGAAATTTCTCACTCTCAAAGAGTGCCTGAATTCCCGCTTCCAGCTGATCCGTAATAGCTTTTACCTTCTCAAACTGAGAAGGGTAGGTCTTCTGTTCACCACTCATAAGCATTCCTCCGACTTTTTCTTTCCTGCAGAGGCTTTCAGGATCGTATCGGCATCCGTTTCTCTGGCAGCACTTGCTGCTCGCTTTTCACGAAGCTGATCCAGCACGGAATTCAGCCTTTCCTCCGCCGCATCGGCAGCGCGTTCCTCGACCATATCGAAATCCATTTCCGTGAAATTACGGCTCTGCCATCCAAGATCCTGCAGGATCATATCCCTGCATTCCTGAATGGTGATGCTTTCCAGATCGATCTGACCGCCGTCAATTTCACCGAAGGATCGATCATAGATGGAGTAATCCCATCCATCGTCTGTCGCCTGGATGGAGAGGTACTCCTTGTGACCGATCTGCCATACGGCCTGGTCCTTCAGCAGCTCCGGTTCCGGGCTGACCACGCCATTTCCGCGTTCCAGAATTTCTGCGAACTGACAGATGTGGTATGCTTCGCCGCTGATCCGGGTGTGGTAATCATCGATATACTCACAGGGAGCAACAAAGCTGCGGTCCGGATAATCGATCTGCACCTTGCCGCCGTTCGGAATACGGAAAAGCTCCTCATAATCGCTGGTGATAAAACGGATGCTGTGATCGTGAGAATCCTCCGGATGTTCTTTTCGATAGGCGCGTCTGGCGTCCTTGATCTGGTCCAGCGTGTGAAGTGCAACTTCGGAAACCACTTCACCTTTGAGCCCGATCTCTTGAAGCGCCATCACTCTGGCGCAGGCGAGGGGATTGCGGATCGGATTTTCCAGCATTTCCTCATAGGTGATCAGACCGGTGTGCTGGGCAGCACCGGTAGCTTTATCAAAGGTCTCATACGCAAACCCTGTCTGCGTGACCGTTTCTTTCAGATGCAGGTAGGATTCGTGATCTACCAGATAAAGGGCTTCTTTCTTTTCAGACATCATTGTGATCTTTCTCCTTTCGTACTGCCGCGGCTGTTCTCAAATTCCAGCTTGAAATTTGCTCTTTCGTTTTCCTCTGTTGTGAGAAGCAGCGTGGCATTGTAGCTCCTGCCCGATTTCTGGCTCTTGCAGTCCTTCAGGCGGATGCGGCCATCTGTAAGCAGCTTCTCAACCATACCGGGAGAGAGACGTTTTCCGAGACTCTTAAAAAACGCATTGTCCTTCCAGAGAACAAATCGACATTCTTGATTGCTGCAGAACCAGCCCTTCTGCTTTTCCAGAACATCTGCCTGACAGCAAGGGCAGGCTCCGACTCTTTTATGGTCCGTCATCAGTGTTCGGCCCGGGCCGCCTTCTCTTTGTCCTCCGAACAGATTCACCTTGTTGGCCCCTTTCACAGCATCGTAGTTTTGAACCAGTCCGGAAATCATCTCCGTGATTTCCTTCATGAAATCCTCGGCTTCATAATCTCCGCGCTCCATGCGGAGAAGCTTCTGTTCCCAATCTGCGGTCATGGATGCGGACTGGATCTGCTCGGGTATGACCGTAATCAGGGCATTGCCCTTATCTGTAGAAAACAGATAGCGCGTTTTCTTATCGCCCTTGCGCTCCATGAAGCCCTTCTGCACCAGCTTTTCAATAATGCCTGCGCGGGTAGCGGGCGTTCCCAGGCCCTTCCGCTCGGCATCCTCCGGAATATCTTCCGCACCGGCAGTTTCCATAGAGGAAAGCAGGGTATCCTCCGTGAAGTGCTTGGGTGCTGTGGTCTTTCCTTCCTTGATCTCCGCTTGAGGAAAAGGCACCATGGCATTGGGATAAAGAATCGGACCACCGTAGGACTCCTGCTCCTTCTCCTTGGAGGTGTAGAAGTGCTGCCAGATATCTTTCCAACCGCCATAGAGCACGGTCCTGACCTTTTTCGTAAAATCTTCGCCACCGCAGACCAGAACGATCATGTCCTCCGCATAGCGATGATTCGGAGCTGCTGCGCAAAGAAGCCTCACCGCAATCAGCTGCAGGATCGCCTTTTCTCCGGAAGGGAGGGCCGCCAGATCCGCCGCACACATGGTTCCGGTCGGAATAATGGCATGGTGGTCGCTGACCTTTCGACTGTCACACATTCCATCCACGGAAAGTTCTGTGCCGTTGTCGGCCTTCCAGGCGGCAGCATCGGCTCCAATCTTTTCGGCCACCTGAGTGATCAGGGCGGGGCGCATCGGCTTCATGTCCTCTGTCAGGTATCTGCTGTCGGTGCGAGGATAGGTCACAAGCTTCTTTTCATAGAGCGCCTGGGTGTAATTCAGCGTCTGCTGTGCGGTGAATCCGAGGATACGGTTCGCATCACGCTGCAGGCTGGTCAGATCATAGAGAAGGGGGGCATGCTCCGTTTTCTCTTTTCGATCCACGGATTTAACCATGGCCTTCATGCTCTCCTTACATTTGGCAAGCACCTCCTGCGCATCCTCCTTGTCATCAAAACGCCTGCTGGCTGCCGTGATGCCGTCCATACCAAGCTGCACGGTGTAAAAAGGCTTCGATACAAAGGCTGCGATCTCTGCATCCCTCATAACGACCATGGCCAGCGTCGGTGTCATCACGCGGCCCACATTCAGTGTCTGATGATACAGGCATGAAAAAAGCCGGGTGGCGTTCATTCCGACGATCCAGTCGGCACGCTCCCGGCAAAGGGCTGCTTCATACAAAGCATCATATTTGCTTGACGGTTCCAGATGGGCAAACCCATCCCGGATGGCCTGATCCTCCATACTGGAGATCCAGAGCCGGTCAAACGGTTTCCTGCAGTCTGCCTGATGATAGACCAGACGGAAGATCAGCTCTCCCTCACGTCCGGCATCCGTCGCACAGACAAGGCTTTTCACATCTTCACGCTTCATCAGATCCTTCAGGATGCCAAACTGCTTCTTCGTGGAAGCGGATACCTGATACTTCCATGCAGTCGGCAGAATCGGAAGATCTTCAAGCCTCCATTTGGCGTAGGTCTCATTGTAGGCTTCCGGCTGGGATAGCTCCACCAGATGGCCGACACACCAGCTGACAACATATCCGTTGCCTTCCAGATATCCGTCGCAGCGTTTGTTCGCCCCCAGCACCTTGGCCAGAGACTGGGCAACCGAGGGCTTCTCGGCAAGTACGAGTTTCATTGTGGGTTTCCTCCTTACATAGAATAACCCCTCCGATCCGGTGAGGAAGGGAGGGGTATGTAAGTTAAGTATTAATCGATATCTGGAAGCCCAGCATTTATAGCTTTTGTTTTTTCTTCAATTTTTTCTTTCAAAGTATCCGCTACATTGTTCATAAATTTTACATAGCATTCTTTATTCCATAGGTCATTTTCAATATCTGTTCTGTATTCCTGAATAAGTATCGGTACTATTTCAATATATGCCATCAAGTAAAGCTTAGCAATTCGTTCATCAGCTTGATCCTCATCATAACTTCCCAGATACGATTTAAGATCAACTTCCAGAGTCCCATTTTTAAGTATCAGTTCTATTCTTTCATGTGTTTTATACTTCAAGTCTAGCTTTATCTGTTTTAATTTGCGACTCTCAAGAAAAAACGACAGCGTACTGATGATATTCATAACTGATTCACCAGATGCCGATACCTTTGTCTGAGAATCTTCAGTATCACCACTGAAGCCCTTTATCGATTGCAATTCCAACTCAAAACCGTTTTCTTCGGCAATTTCAATAGCATTATTTGTATAGTAAACTCTATTTATAAGCCATAGAAAAAAGTCACTATCAAAACGGAATCCGTTGTCATCAATTTCATTTCTCCCTGTATACGAAAGAAGCTTCCTAAGGACCTGTTTTGCATCAGAATTTTTGTCGATAATATAGTTAACAGTTCCGTTATGGAAATAAACAATAATTATCCCATTCTGCGGAATTACATTTGCATCCGGTCCATATAAGGTAATCTTATCATAAGAAAACCGAATCACATTATATGTAAGGGTGTTGCCTAATAATACAATACTTTTGTTCTCGTCGAATACTTTTGCAATTTTCCAGTTTTCTCGACTGATTCCAGAAGAACGGTTATCGTTCTCAACGCTATCTGTCAAGAGCACTATTGCGTTATCTATCTCTGCTGTTGAGCTGTCTTTCCATCTTGTAGTAGCTATGTCTATCCCTCCGTTCTAACAATCATTTTATTTGTAATAAAAGTAAGCGACCAAGGTTCTTTATTTAATTTCGCATATAACTCGCTCTGGCAAACACCATTAAACGGCTCTTTGGAAAATAAAATTCGAAAACTTTGGGTCGTATGTGCTATTTCTTGATTTCCAAACATTTTTTCCAAATCGATGATATAATTCCCGTTCGCATCAACATTGGCCACAGAACTTGCTATCGGTAATTGCATGGTGGCAAAATTTACGCCATCTATCCTTAATGTCAAGCCATTGCAAGTCTTTTTTGTTGCATTAATTTCAACAGTTATTTTTGCCTCTGTGGGAGAATCTTCCTTCAAAAGTAAATCAGTAACTGATTCGTTTTGTACCATATCGCCGGGTTTGCTAAATGTGACTCGAATGACCTGCGTTGGAAAAAATGTGCTCTTTATCCATTCTACAACAGAAAGAAGCACAACATCAACAATCGCAAAATAAACGGTCGTACAAATATCAAACGCTTTGTCCACATCCGTGATTATTCCAAAAGCCTGAATAAAATTAAATTGTTCAACCACTTTCAGCCCGATTATAGCACTGAGTAATGGAATGGAAATTTTCCATAAAAAAGATAATGTGCTTAAGAATTTTTTCTTCATCCGAATAGACACCTCTCGATTAAGGTGTTTATTTTGCTCAGGATATAATCTGCAGCATCATTTGCTGCTACAATTCCATTGGATTGAATATACAAGTCGATTGCTTTTCCGTCCTTTGAACGTCCAGAAATATAAATGCGACTAATGTCGATTGAAGATGTCTCAGCTAAAAATCTTAGTTTTTCAATCAATGTACTGAATAGCACAGGGCGTACCGTTATCTCATTCAATAAATTATCAATATCATCAGATAAAGAAGAATCATCTTCGGCAAATTCAATTCGATATACTTTTAGGCCTTGTTCCAATACGAAGTCTTTTATTAATTCAATCATTGCTTCAGAGGAAACGATAATCTGACGATATCCAGCATCGAATTGCCTTTTCAAGAAAGAATAGTACTCTTCTTCATCATCTAACGGTTGACAAATAATATGTTTATTTGAGTCTCCAAGTTTCCAAAAGAGCTTGCTTTTATTCATCTTCATATCTTCACCCCCTAACTGCACAGTGTCTAGTTTATTATAACCCATTACATTTCATTATACTAGCTTTTTCTTGACTTTTTTGCATTTTTGTGGTATGCATTTTTGCTTATGTAAAGGCAGCCCGAAGGCTGCCCTGGGAATCAATCTTTTTCTTATCCCTCCGTGTCCTCTGGCACGGGCATATAATCAGCATCGCCCTCAGGATAAGATTCGTCCTCGTCTTCCTCCGGAAGCACGTATTCATCCTCATCTTCCTCGGTATAATCCGCATCCGGATCAGGTCGCTGTTCAGCGGCCTTTTTCTTTTGGGTCTGCATCATGAAATATCCACCGCCGCAGACGATCAGAATGATGAACACACCGATGATCGGCAGCACAGGAAAGGACTTCTTTTCTGCCTTTGGAGGCTCCTGCTGTTCGGGCTCCTCTGTTTCAGAGGGAGCCTGAGGCGTTGCTGCAGGCTTCTCCTTCTCGGCATTGGCAGCGTCCTGCGCTGTCTGGAAGGCCTTAACCTGTTCTTCATCCATGAGTGCAAAAAGATCTGCCTCATCTACCATATTCAGAAAATGCACGTTTTCCTCGCCCTTGTCATTACGGTCGATGATCAGATAGAAGTAGTTCCCGGACTTGGTAACCAGCGTGATAAACTGCTGACCGGCACCGGATGAAGGACCGATATCATCCACCAGTGTCAGATTTCCATCCGGGGTAAGAGGGGAGGCTTTTACCGCCTGATCCATGCTGTTCATCATAAGGAAAAGGAGCATCGACAGAAATTCCTCATCAATGGTTCCGCTCTCTTCTTCCTTCTTCAGCATATCCACATAGTCCTTGTACACATAGCCGGTTCGCTTCGGAATCACAACCTGATACCAGTCACCGTCCTCGCTGACCACCTGCACCTTCTCACCGGGAAGCAAGTGACCGATGATCTCATATTCCATGCCGGAGCCGGAGCGAAGGTTCAGATAGCTTTTGACCTTGCTGCTGACCGCAGCATCCGTTCCATCCGTTTTCATGTCTGCAGTAGACCACTCCCAATCACCAAAGGTGAAGGTAAAGTTGCCGTCCTCATCCACGTCCACCTCATAGGGAAACTGTTCCTCCTCCGTGATCCCGGTATCCGTCGCTGCACCTTCCGTAACTGCCGCAGGATTCGTTTTACGATCATCGTTTTCAGCCGAAGCTGCAAAGCAGGTAGTGGACAGCATGCCAAGCATCAGGGCATCTGCCGTAAAGCCTGCCATCATTCTCTTAATATTCATTCTCCATATCCTCCTTGCTGTAGTTTTCAGGCTCGTCTGCCTGTTCAGGATAAACGCCGACCGTGCCTTTCGCAGCCAGTTCAATGATCTGAGCCAGCTGCTCTGGAGTCAGATTGGCAGCATGAACCATGGAATGGATCACGCTGTTTTCCTCTTCACGATAACGGTTTTCCAGATCCTTTACGCGCCGGGTCCATTCGGCCTGCTTCACGCGGGCACGCTTCAGATCAGCGCCGATCTTTTCAAGCTTTGTCATACATTACCTCCGTTTCATTTAATCCGGGATCCGACCGTAGCAGTAGAAATGCTGCTGCCAGTAGGACGTGTTGATCGATGCATAGGAAATCGGGTTGCCGCAATGGATCATCATGCCGTTGCCGACATAAATGCCGACATGGCTGGCCCCCGATGTGTTGTAGGTTCCCTGGAAGAAAATCAGGTCACCGGGCTTTGCTTCACCTGGACGGATGATTGCACAGTGATCCATCAATCCGTTTGCTGTCATGCGCCCCACATTCCAGCCGTTTCCGCAGTGATTGATGACATAGCTGACAAATCCGGAGCAGTCAAAGCTGGTAGAGGGAGAAGAGCCGCCCCAGACATATGGGTATCCCAGATATTTCTCCGCCTCGCGGATCATGTTGGCAAAACGCGCATCGGTCAGAGCCTCGCCGGGGATGTCATACTTCAGGTATTCATTGCTGGTTGAGACATACGGGTCATCTGCAAAGAGATATGCCTTGTTGCCCTTGGTTTGAAGCAGAATGGCATAGCGTTCCGCCTGATCCTCATTCATCCCGCCGGACTCTGTGATCACATGACCCAGGTTTTTATTGGTCAGGGTGACATTCAGGATGTAGTACTCATAGGGGACCTCAACCTCATATTCGTAATCCTCTTCGGTAACCTCACCGGTCTCCCGGTCTGTATGAGTCCTGCTGCCGGTTCGGGTCTCCGTCCGGTACCGGATCTCGACCTTTTCCTCAAGCTTCAGATCATACTGAAGCTCAAAGAGCGTGTGCAGCGTAGCCTGCACCTCGCTTCTTGTATAATCCTCAAAGAGGGCTGTCAGATAAGCCGCAAGCTGGTACGGATCATGGCCGATCTCATCTAGGTAGTAGTTGTACTCGTCATAGCCGGGATAGCTGGACTCAATGTTGTCAATCTTGCGCTGAAGGGCTGCCTCCAATGCTTTGTAGTCATTGTTTGCGCCGATGATATCCTCATCGTTTGCCGTAAAGGTGGTGGCGATGACTGCACCGGAGCCGCCCGGCAGGAACGCAGAACAGGAGGAAAGGGCAGACGAAACGATAATAAGCAGGATCGACAGCGCACCGATCACAAGGAAAGCCTGCGGATGCTCGGCCACATACTCCAGCGCCTTATCCTTGAATTCAGCCAGCCTCTGTCCCAAAGACTTTACGCCTGCAGCACCTTCCTTGGCTGCCGTACTTGCGTTTGCTGCGGTTTCTTCGGCGCGTCTTGCTGCCGCATATTCCTTTCGGATCGCTTTTTTCTGCTGCCATCTGGAAACAGGGTTTGAAAACTCCTCCGGATGCTCCGCCATGTGCTGCTGATAAATGGCTTCCACATTGGCCGCATCAGATTTGGTCTGCAGACGCTCTGCCTTTTCATAGGACTTCAGCTTCTTGCTGTAAATGGCATGGTCAACGGCATGCGCACCGGTCTCCGCTGCTTCTGCAGAAGCGTTCACCGCCCGAACCGCTGTATTATCGTCCTGATTGTTGGCCGACACCTGTCCGTGAATGGTTCCGGATACGGATGCCGCAGCGGAGTGAGCTGCCGACCGGGTAAAACGGTTGCCCCTGCCGGTCAGTTCTCCCATAGGGATCTCCTGCTTTTCAAAGGTGAGGTGTACCTTCCGTTCGGCAGCTTTTTCCGCATCCAGCTTCAGCTTTCTTTTCTTCGGCGTTTTTGCAGCGGCACGGTCTGCTTTCTCGGCAGCTTTTTCTGCCTTCGAAGCAGCTTTTTTGATTTTCGGATTGGCAAGCTCATCTTCTGTGAACCGGAGCCTGGTTGCTTTTCTTGCCATACATCACCCCTCCTTCACATCTGCTACCTCGGAGAGTTTCGTGGTCATGATCCGGTAGAGCTCCAGATCCGTCGGGAAGTGATCCACAAAGGGAAGAATGACATTTCCGTAGAACAGCAGGCCTTCGCCTTCACCGGAATGGGTCACATAAGAGAGCTGGTGAGGGGAAATGTTCAGCTGCTGCGCCAGGATCTGACGGTCACCAGCAGCCTGATTCAGCATATACACGAAATCAGAGTTCTCAAAGATGTTCTCTACCTCACGGCTGGACAGCAGGTCTTTGACGTTCTGCGTGATGCCGGTGGGAATGCCGCCCCATTTACGGAAGCGCTTCCAGATCTCCACGGAGTAGGCGGCGGTCTGCTCCTCCTTCAGCAGAAGGTGAAACTCATCCATATAGTAGCGAGTGGTCTTACCTGCGCTGCGGTTGGCCGTCACGCGGCCCCACACCTGGTCCTGCACGATGAGCATGCCGATCTTCTTCAGCTGCTTTCCAAGCTCCTTGATGTCATAGCAGACAAAGCGGTTGTTGATGTCCACATTGGTCCTGTGATTGAACAGATTCAGAGAGCCTTTGACGTAGATCTCGAGCGCCGTTGCCACACGGTGTGCTTCCTTTTCCTCCTGCTGCAGAAGCGCATGGTAGAGATCCTCCAGCAGCGGCATATTTTCCGGCTTCGGATCCTCAAAGTAGTGCTGATAGATCTGATGCACACAACGGTCGATGACCGTCTTTTCAATGGGCTGCAGGCCCTCCTTGCCGCCGACGATCAGCTCGCAAAGAGAAAGAATAAAGTCAGCCTTCAGCGCCAGAGGATTGTCGTCCTCGGAATAGGACTCGTTGATATCCATGGGGTTGATATAGTGGGTGCTGGTCGGGCTGATCTCAATGACCTGACCTTCCAGACAGTTGACCAGCGGGGTATACTCCGCCTCGGGATCGCAGATGATGACATCATCATCGGTGACCAGAAAGGCGTTGGTGATCTCACGCTTTGCAGAGAAGGACTTACCGGAACCGGGCGTACCGAGGATCAGCCCGTTTGGGTTCTTCAGCTTCTTTCGGTCTACCATGATCAGGTTGTTGGAGAGAGCATTCAGCCCGTAATACAGGGCTTCATCGCCGTTCTGGAACAGCTCCTGCGTGGTAAAGGGGATGAAGATCGCCGTGGAGCTGGTGGTCAGCGCCCGCTGGATCTCGATCAGGTTATTCGCAAGAGGAAGGCTGCTCATCAGGCCCTGCTCCTGCTGGAAGTCCAGCCTTCTCAGGTTGCAGTTGTGCTTCTGGGCGATGGAGTTGGCCTGAAACACATTGTTTTCAAGCTCCTGCTCCGTCTTGCCGGTGTTCATGATGAGAAAGGTGATCAGGAACATGCGCTCGTTCTGAGACTGCAGCTCCTTCAGAAGAGCCTTCGCATCCTTGCCGTAGGTAGCCAGATCCGAAGGGATGATGTCCATGTCATATCCGGCACGGACGGCCTTCTTCTGCTCCTCGATCTTGCTGCGGTCAAGCTCGGTAATGATGTGCTTGATCTGCTTGATGGCAGCGGTCTGGTCCACTGACTGGATGTGCATGGTGACGATCTCGCTGGTCTCCATATCCAGAAAATCCTTCAGAAGCTGGTCGGAAAGATCCGATGCCGTGATCTGCAGGTAGCTCATAGCTCCGTGGAGGCTTCCCATGGTAAAACTCCTGCCTCCGGGGAAGGAG
>ERZ1106964.860-NODE-860-length-26273-cov-30.486269_pt1 | contig 26273 bp, 26 predicted proteins | sample MGYA00403682_ERZ1106964 | MGnify/ENA primary metagenome ERZ1106964 (study PRJEB35170, sample SAMEA104062451) | human gut metagenome | biome: human gut; feature: human-associated habitat; material: faeces | place: Denmark | collected 2013-04-10 ...
ATCTGGTTGAGGCCTTCAAGAATGTCAAGACGGATAAAAAGCTGGTTATCGCAGGTGGCTCCAGTGATACGGATTCCTTTATGGAGGAATTGAAAGAACTGGCGAAGGGTGACGATCGGATTCTCTTTACCGGGTTTGTGCAGGGAGCAATGCTGGATGAACTGTACAGCAACGCTTACATCTACACGCTGCCGTCCGATCTGGAAGGAATGCCATTAAGTCTGCTGGAGGCGATGAGCTATGGAAACTGCTGTTTGGTTTCCGATATTCCGGAGTGCGCAGAGGTTGTGGAAGATAAGGCATTGATTTTCAAAAAATCGGATGTAGAGGACTTGCGAGAAAAACTGCAAGAGGCCTGTGACCATCCTGAAATGGTTATGAAAATGAAGAATCAGGCAGCTGACTTTATCTGCGAGAAATATAACTGGGATGAAGTTGTAAAGGAAACGATGAAGTTATATAGGAAATGATGAAGAATAATTTTATTGATAAACATCTCTGCTATTGTTTTATCTGGACAGGAAATACGAAATAGAGCAAACTCACAGAAAAGGAAGTTAAAATATGCGGATTTTACTTGTAAATAAATTTATCTTTCCCAAGGGTGGAGCGGAAACGTATACATTCGATGTGGGAAAAATGTTAGAAGAACATGGGCACGAAGTCCAGTACTTTGGCCTTGAGAATGAGAAAAATATAGTAGGAAATCGTGTAGGCTCATATGTGACGAATATGGATTTTTCTCAAGGAATAAGAGCAAATTTAAATGCGCCTTTTCGTATTATCTACTCAAGAGAAGCGCGTAAAAAAATTCGTGCGGTTTTAGACGACTTTCAGCCGGATGTTGTACATCTCAATAATATACAGTATCATTTGACCCCTTCTATTATTTTGGAAATTAACAAATGGCGTAAAGAAACAAAAAAAGAATGTAAGATTGTTTACACGACACATGACTATCAGCTTGTTTGTCCCAGCCATGGAATGTTCGATGTGAACATGAAGCCGTGTGAACGATGCTTGGATGGTCATTATATTCATTGTCTTCAAACTAAATGTTTGAAAAATTCCAGAGCAAAAAGTCTCCTTGGAACGTTGGATGGATATATGTGGAAATATAGCAAAGCATACTCATATGTAGATGCCTATATTTGCTGCAGCTTTTTTCTTAAATCAAAACTTGACACGCAGAAAAGATTCCGTGATAAAACCATTGGGCTGCATAATTTCAAAAAGGAAATGCCGCACTTGGATAACATTCAAAAAAAAGGTTATGTATTAGAGTTTGGCCATCTTTCGCGAGACAAAGGAACGGATACTTTGCTTGAAGTAGCCAAGAAGATGCCCAATACCGAATTTGTGTTTATTGGCTATGGTCCGTCGGTTGATAAAATGAAGGATATTCCCAATGTGAAGTATCTGGGATTTAAGACTGGAGAAGAACTCTATCGCATTATTGCTGAGGCAGCAATCAGTGTCTGCCCGTCTGAGTGGTATGAGAACTGCCCGTACTCTGTTATGGAGTCGGTACTTTTGGGTACGCCTGTTGTTGGATCTAAAATGGGAGGTATCCCCGAATTAATTGAGCCTGGTAAAACCGGAGAATTGTTTGAAGCGGGTAATGTGGAAGAACTGATGAAGGCGATAAAGAAGGTTCTTCAAACACAAGATGTACTGGAAAGATATACAAAGAATTGCAGTCAGGTGAAATATGAAACGACAGAGAGCTACTATATAAAACTGATGAAAATTTATCGAGGAGAAAAGAATGTGGAACAAATTTCTTCGTAACCCACTTCATATTGTCAAGGATTATGAGCTGAGAAAACTGCTTTGGCAATCGGGGGGGGCACAGCGGTTTGTAAAAAATATCTGAAGTTCAGAGATACCGCTCCTGAAAAGCTGACGTTCCCAGAAACCCAAGTAGATGAACCTATTTGGTTATTTTGGAATACAGGGCTGGAGCAGGCACCTGAGATAGTGAAGACTTGCTATCAATCTATAAAAAAATATGCTGGCAGACAAGTTGTTTTGCTTACAGAAAACAATGTGCAGAACTATATAAATATGCCGGATTATCTGAATGAAAAATTAAAAAGCGGAGTCCTTCCATTAGCGATTTATACAGATTTGATGCGTGTAGCATTATTGGAGCATTATGGTGGGACATGGATGGATGCAACAATACTGCTAACAGATGAAATCCCACAGGAAATATTAAATAGTGATTTTTTTGTGTTTCATAATTCACTCGGCGAAATTGATAATCCCGTATTGTATCCGGTCTGGTTCATCCACGCCAAGCAACATAATAGAACGATTTGTGAGATTCGTAATGTTCTATTTGCCTACTGGAAACGAAATAATCATGTACCAGAATATCTGTTTTCAAATATTGTAATTACACAAATAATGAGGTCATCACCAGAGGTTGAGAAAAAGATGCCTTATTTGAATAGTGACTACAGCGAATATCTGGTTAGAGTATTAGGAGATAAATTTACAGAGGAAAAATTTAATTGGATTAAGCGACTTACTGGGATACATAAACTAACCTATAAATTAGAACCATCGATTGATAAGGAGGAAACAGTTTACCATTATCTGGTGCGGAATCTATGAGCCTTTTGAATAGTAGTTTCTGCAAGATAAAGGGAGACAATTAAATTATTATGCTGAATGACTACTATCAGAATATTGGTATGAAAGGCTTTATTCAAAGATATGGAATTGTGAATGCCGTCAAACGAGGGGCATTTATGTTTATCAAATTGCATCTTGTCAAGGATTATGAGGTGCGGAAGGTATTGTGGCAGGAACGAGCTTCTACCAAGATAAAACCATATTTAAAGTATAAAGACACAGATGCTGAGGGGCTTAGCTTTCCCGAAAATGATGTCGAGAATCCGATTTGGATTTATTGGAACAAAGGTATTGAACAGGCACCGATCATTATTCAGAAGTGCTATGAATCTGTATGTAAACATTCGAATCAAAAAATCATTTTGCTGAATGACCAAAATCTTGCAGATTACATTCGATTGCCAGATTACATTGAAAAGAAAAAGGACGCTGGCCAGATTCCGATGGCTGGATATGCGGATCTGATGAGATTTGCATTACTGGAACATTATGGTGGAACATGGATTGATTCAACGGTATATCTTACAGATCCTATTCCAGATATGATTTTAAATAGCGATTTTTTTGCAGTACGAAATTCACTGCTGCTGATAGATAACCCTGTGCTATATCCTGCATGGTTTCTTCATGCAAAAAAGGGAAACAAAACAATTCGAGAAATAAGAAATGTTGCTTTCGCATATTGGCTCAAAAACGAACATGTAATTGAGTATCTGCTACCAAATTTGATTATAACATTGGTGGTAAAGAGCAATCCGGAAGTTGAGAAAGCAATTCCATATATGAACAGTGATTATAGCGAGTATCTTGTTAAGGTTTTAGCTGATGATTATTCAGAAGAGAAATGGAATTGGATCAAAAAGCTTACAGGTATTCATAAGCTGACATATAAATTATCACCGGACATTGAAGCAGAAGGCACATTTTATAAGGCGCTGATTGAAAACAGTATAGAATAAATATTGCAAAGTGGGTTGGAAAAGAAGTATGGGAGCAATTGAGTTAATAAAAAGCGATTTGTTTCGCTATGCCGGAACAACATCATCTAAGGCATTTATTAAAACATATGTTAAAGAAGCTGGTTTTCGCTTCTCCGTGGCATTTCGATTGGTAAATGCTGGGGGAGTGTTAAAACTGTTTGGAATAATCCTATGGAAATTGAGAAATCACCAGCAGATTCAGATACTTCGAAAAACAAAAATTGGTTATGGACTATATATTAGCCATGGAGGGCCTGTTGTTGTTAACCCTTCAACAGTTATTGGAAATAATTGCAATCTGTCTCAATTTGTAACGATTGGCTCAAATGAAGGAAAAGCAGCAGTAATAGGAGATAATGTTTATATTGGCCCTAATTGTTGCTTGATTGAACATGTTAGAATTGGTGACAATGTTACGATAGGTGCAGGGAGTGTCGTTACCCATGACATTCCTGATAATGCAACAGCTGCTGGAAACTACGCAAAAGTATTGAATTACAATAGGCCTGGAAAGTATGTAGAAAATAGATGGAATGAGACAGAAAATTAGAGCAAACAAAAGAAATCATATGCGGTTGATCTATCCCTTGAAAGGAATATGATATGAAAAGAATATTGTTTGTAATACCCTCGATGAGAATTGGTGGAGCAGAAAAAAGCTTAGCTAATCTTTTAAATTTAATTGATTTAAATGAATATGATATAAATTTATTAATGTTTAAACCTGAAGGAGATTTTTTACAACAAATCCCATCAGGTATCCATATTTTAAAGACAGATCCATCGCTTTTTTATGCTTATAAATGTGATAAAAACGTTTTTTCTTGCAAAGCAGGTATTCGATCAGAGATACTTCGGATATTTAGCACAGGTGTTTGTAAAATTTTATATGGCAATTGTGCAAGACAGAAAAGATGGACTAAATTTTATAAGACTCTATTACCGAAGCTCGATAGTGAGTATGATGTTGCTATAGGGTATTTGGAAGGTGATGCGTCCTATTATGTTATTGATAAAGTGAATGCAAAGCGGAAAATTCTTTGGGTGCATAATAATTTTGAAAATATAAAGAAGAATGAGGATGCAGCTGCTTATAAGGAGTACTTTTGTAAAGCAGATAAGGTTGTCAGTATTTCGGATAAATGCGTGCAGGTATTGCAAGATAATTATCCAGATATGAGAAATAAATTTGTTTTTTTGCCCAATTTGACCTCAAGTGTTGTCTTGAAGAATACGGCAAAGGCAGCCATTGACGAAAAATTTTTAAAAGACATTTTTAATATAGTATCAGTTGGACGCCTAACAGAAGCAAAAGGGTTTGATATGGCTATTGATGCCCTAAAAATTTTAAAAGATCATAAGGTGCCAGTTCATTGGTGGATCATTGGGGACGGCGAACTTAGAAAGTGCCTAGAAAAACAAGCAAAGGATAATAGTGTTGAGGAATACTTGACTTTTTTAGGATTCAAGGCTAATCCATATCCGTATATGAATAAAGCTGACCTGATTGTTCAAACGTCTCGTTGGGAGGGAAAATCAGTCGTTCTTGACGAAGCGAAAATTCTCGGGAAACCGATTCTTGCTACGGATTACGCAACGGTTAAAGATCAAGTTGAAAATGGTAAGGAAGGCATTATAGTCGAGATGGATGCAGAATCAATTGCTAGGGAGATTGAGCATTTGGTAGAAGATGAGTCTGTGCTAAACGGGATACGAAATTATCTCATGGCTCGAAATTATGGGAATCAAAGTGAAATTGTGAAATACTATAAATTGTTTGATCAATGATACCTACGAGGAGAAAACCTAATGACTTCATGTTCCACAAATAGGTTTGTGATAAGCAAATCGAAAATTCAAGGATATTTAGCGATATATTTCATGCTGATATCTAATCAGTCAAATTTTAGTGAGATTTATATGACTCCATATAGAACAGTCATTATGGCAGGATTGCTTTGCGTGTTTTTGTTTACTGCAAAAAAAGGAATAAAAACATACTGTACCTTGTTTTTTGCATTTTTAATCATGTATGCCTTACTAATACGATTGAGTGTGGGTGGAATAGGGATACGCATAATTGCGCAATTTCTAGTTGATATACTTGCTGTTTGGCTGGCTGTTTCGATTAATAAACAACATTTCTGGGAAAGATATGTAAAGACAGTTGTTTTTTTGGCATCTATTAGTTTGATGTTATGGCTTTTGAGCATTTTGCAAATCAATATATGGGATCAAATAACACCAGAAATTAATAGTTTGATGTCATATAGAGTATATTCGGATTCAATCATATATCAGGAGTATTCATTTAAGTTGCATGGGATGTTTCTGTATTCACATAGAACTGTTGATATGAGAAATGTGTCGATATTTACAGAACCTGGAATTTATCAGATGGTATTGAATACTGCGATTTTTGTGCTTCTGTTTTTACGGGATAAATTAGTGTCATTTAGTGATAAAGAAGTTGGACGCGCATTAGTAGTTTTAGCATTTGCGTTACTTTCAACTCAATCTACAACTGGATATATATCAATTTGTTTTATTATATTGTTCTACTTGCTATTTGAAAAGAGAGATACCACAGAACAAAACTGGAAACAGAAAATTCTTATTGCGCTGTTTTCTATACTACTCTTCTTGATGATAGATTATATGGTGCGTGGTAGCGAGAGTTTTATTCAGGTTTCAATTATCTCGAAACTCTTTTCAAGCAAAAACAAGGTTTCTCTTGATGCATCCGGTATGGCGCGTGCCGATTTGATTTTTCTGGCACTCCAAAGTATGGTGAGACACCCGTTTGGCGTAGGATATTCAAACCTTGGCGCACTTATGAATGTAGAAAATACAGGAATGGCAGGGGCGGCCATTATGCAGTTTGGTGCTGCATGGGGGATTTTACCGCTTATCGTTGTCGCTTGGTGGATCTTTTACCCGGTGCTGAAATTTTGCCGAAAAAGATATGTGGCAGTTTTGTACATCTTTATGTATATCAATACTGTTTTGGCTCAATCGGATCTTTTTTATCCGGTGTTAATTATGATACCTATTGGATTATATAGTTTGCATTGTTTTGATACAACATACTTCGCAATTAGTAATGATAGAAAGGAGCATGCGAGAATATGAAATTGCTATGGATGTGTAATGTTCCGACAAAGAGAATAGAGCTAATGAAGAATACGCAACAAAGTACATGTGTTGGCGGATGGCTGGAGGGGCTTTCGGAGTCTTTACTGGCTGATAAAGATATCGAATTATGCTACTGCTATCCCGAATATAAGAGTCAAAAGCTGGGACACGGTAAAAAGGATAATTTTAAATACTATGCAATACCCATAAGCTATTATCAGGCGACTGTGGCAATGCAAGAACAATGTGAGTGTGGCAAAATATATAGAAAAATACTGACAGATGAAAAACCTGATGTTATACATTTTTTCGGTACTGAATTTTTGTATACTGGCTATTTTATAAAGATTGCATCGGAGGAAGGATACAAAGATAGGATAGTTACTTCAATTCAAGGACTGGTGTCCGTATACTACGATCATTATTCTGCGGGGCTACCAGATTACATTATGCGACGGAAGACATTAAGCGAAATAAAAGGAAAGTGCTCCTTAATCGATAATAAGAAGAATTACTTACATAGAGGTAAATATGAACAAGATGCCTTGGTAGCTTCTTCTAATATAATAGGGCGCACAACATGGGATAAAGCATGTGCATATTTTATTGCACCGGAGTCAAGATATTATTTTTGCAATGAGAACTTGAGATCTGTATTTTATGATGGCTCTCAGTGGGAATATGAAAAATGCAATAAGTATCAGATAGCAATCAGTCAGGCAGGGTATCCCATAAAGGGATTACATAAGGTGATTGAAGCAGTTGCATTGCTGTGCAACGAGTTCCCCGATATCAAAGTTAAAGTGGGAGGGGCAAATATATTTGGAGGAAACTGGATAAAAGGAAATAGCTATGGTATATATATTAGGCAACTATTAAAGAAATATAATCTTCAAGACCAATTTGAATTTGAAGGATTTTTATCAGCAGAAAAGATGAAGCGACTTCTTTTAGAAAGCAATGTTTTTGTATGTCCATCTTCTATTGAAAATTCACCCAACTCGCTGGGAGAAGCAATGCTACTGGGGGTGCCTTGTGTGGCATCAGATGTTGGAGGAATTGCAGACATGCTGACACACAGCGATGAAGGATTCCTATATCCGTTTGATGATTCCTATAAAATGGCTTTTTATATAAGAAAGACTTTCCTAGAAATAGAGGATACAAAAAGAAGAGCTGAATGTGGGAGGAAGCATGCTGTTATTACACATGACCGCAAAAAAAATGCAGAAACATTAATCGAGATATATCATAAGATTTGTATGAATGGAAGCATTTGTTAAAACAATCAAGACAGAGGAAAATTAGGATGTTGGACATAAGCGAAAAAAACGTGCGAAAAAACATGATACTTAGCACAGTTTACAGAGCGTTGTCGATGGTTATTAGCTATTTATACGTTCCGGTAGTTCTGGCCTACTTAGGCGAAGTAAAATATGGTGTATGGACAACAATATTAAATGTTTTGTCCTGGATTACATATTTCGATATTGGAATCGGTCATGGATTGAGAAATAAGTTGGCCGAAAATCTAGATCGGGAAGGAAACGAAATTAAGTGTAGAAAATATGTCTCCAGCGCATATTTTGCTTTTGGATTAATCGTCCTCTGCGCAATGTGTGGATTTAGTGTGGCGGCAATCTTTGTTAACTGGAATAGTATTTTCGGCGTTTCAAAAGACAATGTAAGTGACAACTTAACATGTGTGATGTGCATTAGTGTGATTTTTATGTGCATCAATTTTTTGCTGTCACTCTGTAAGAGCATTTATTATGCCCTGCAAAAAAATAGCACTGTAGGACTTATGGGTGTTTTACAGCAATCGCTTATGTTGATGGGAGTGCTATATTTATCAGTAACAAGCAAAGCAAGTCTGCTCAAGGTTGCGATATTCTACGGCCTATCTGATTTTATTGTTGAAATATTATTCACACTGATTTTAACACGTAAGAGCAAAATTTTTGTGCCGAGCCTTAAATTTGTCTCGAAAGAAGAAACAAAATCCACAACAAATCTTGGAATGCTGTTTTTCATTTCTCAAATATCGGCACTTATTTTGTTCACGACGGATAATCTAATTATTTCTCATTTCATTGGTCCGGCAGAAGTGACATCCTATAGTCTGGTAAATAAACTGTACACGGCAGGGACGGCTGTCTTTGCGATGCTAGTCACGCCATATTGGTCGAGAACATCCGTTGCAAAGTCTCATAATGATTATCGATTGATAAAAAAAGGAATTCATGAGATGCAATGTTTGTTAGGATTGGGTATTGTGGGTGTATTAGTGCTTATGGTTATATTTAAACCTCTTGCTAGAGTGTGGCTTCAAAAAGAGCTTGACTATGCACCAGGATTGATTCCACTGATGGCTGTGTATGCTATTATATATATGTGGAATGCAGTATATTCACAGGTTGCTAATGGATTATCTTTAATGCAGGTCATTGTTCCAGTAGGAATCGCTCAAGGAATTGTAAATATTCCGCTCTCGCTTTTTTTCCTGTTGAAAATGAATATGGGCGTTGTAGGTGTGCTGCTGGGCACAGTATTATCTTTTATGGTTTCTGCTATTGCTGTCCCGATTGCGGTAAATAAAGAAATTTGTATCCATATGAGAGATAAAAGTTGATTAGAAAGGAGGAAAAATGGTGTGAAGAAAATATTGTATGTTGGTCAGATAGCGATTGAGGGAAGTGCGTCATGCACACATGTTCGAAACCGAGCTAGATTTTTCAACAATATTGGTTATGAAGTCTATGGCCTTAGTGAGTGTCCAAAGAATGAGTGCGACAAAGTAGAAGATACGGATTTTCTCAAATACGTCTATATGAAACCGTTTCATGGAAAAGGTAAGGTTAGAGGCGCAGGTTGGATAGCAGACCAATTCTTGGGTATTCATACGTATAATGAGATTATTAGAGCATTGAAATTCATTTCACCAGATATTATAATTCTGTATGAGTTGAATTCAATTGTTGTGGAAGAACGTATTAGAGCTTATTGTGAAAAGCACAATATCAGGCTAATTATAGAAGTAACCGAATGGATGGAGGTTGAGAACAGAAAAGAAATCGCAACAAGAGGAATCGTATGGCAAAAAGATATTCAAAAACGTTATATCGATAAAAGATGTGGGAATATTATAGCCATTAGCGAGTTCTTATACGAACACTATAGAAATCAGGGATGTAATGTAATAAGGCTGCCACCATTGGTTTACGATTTTGCGGACAAAGATCAGGTCTTTCGTGATAGGGATGCTGTGAAATTGCGCCAGGTTAAGCTCGTGTTTGCTGGAACGACCGATTTTAAAGACTATCTGGAACCAATGTTAAAGGCGATCCGAAAGATAAACAATAACGAGATTAAGATTATTTTTGACGTTGTAGGACCAAGTCCTGATGCAATTGAGCGTATGCTGGAATGTTCCAACTTAACACAATGTGGAATAAATTGCTATGGCCGTTTATCTCATGAGAATACGTTATCGATTGTAAGAAAAGCAGATTTCTCTGTTTTGATGCGTGAAAATAAAAGGTATGCGAAAGCTGGAGTATCCACAAAATTTGTTGAAGCAATGAGCTTGGCAGTTCCAAGCATTTGTACAGCTGTTGGAGGAACAGATGCTTTTGTAACTGATGGCGTTGATGGGGTCCTTATAAAAGATAATAGCGTACATGAAGTGTTAGATAAGTTGATGCAGATTGTCAATATGGATTCTTCGAAGATTCTTCAAATGAAGTTGAACGCATTAAATACAGCAAAACAAGTGTTTTCGGAAGGACAGTATTATAATGTTGCGAAGTGCTTTCTGGAAGGAGAAGGATTTGATAGTCAGAACAAAGAAGAAGCCAAGCTATAAGTTGATAAGCACATATAAAACAGAATTGATGGGAGTAGCGGCAATTAGCGTACTTATTGGTCATGCGGGCACTGCAATTATGGCAGACACAGGTGCTATTTTATTGGTGCCTAAAATGGCTACATTAATTTGCACGCTAATGTATATGTTTTTCTTTCTTTCTGGATTTGGATGTTTTTATTCGTTGAATAAATCTAATGACATACATAAATTTTATAATAATCGTATTAAAAAAGTGCTGTTGCCATATTTGGTGATTAGTTCCATAGCATATGCGATTAAGTATTTTATCCTTGAATTTAGTTTCCGCAAATTTATTGAGGCAGAGTTTTTCATTTCTTTTTGGATGAAAAATGAAGGAGCGTGGTATATTGCGGTTGTGGCAGTGTTATATGTGGTTTATCCAGTGCTTTACAATATCCAAAAATCCACAAAAGGTAAAAAAACTATAGTAGTAGCATTATTGATTATTCTCTGTTCGACTGTTATGATGGGCTATATAAATGAACCTTGGAAGTACAATGTGAACTATTCCTATGTTGGACATTTTGGTGGCCCTCTTATGGGAACCTTTTGCTTTATTGTTGGAAGCTGGATTGCTGAAGAATCTCTTGATAAAAATGAATACTCCTATTTATTGGTAGCGGTTATGGTTTTGATTTGGCCTTTGTCAAAAATGATTCCAACCATAAGATATAGCTCGTCAATATCTTTAATAGCAAGTGTGTTTTTGGGAATGTCAGGAGTTTTTATTTTGCCATTCGGATTTCAGAGGATGCCACAGGGGGTTAAAGAAAAAAGTTTGACATTTTTAAGGAAAATAGGGGGGGGCGACACTAGAGCTTTATCTAACAAATATATATGTTAACGATTTGCTACGTCAATTGAATGTTAGATTTCCTAATGATCAGTATCGAATAAAATATAGCATCTGCTTCACAGGCTTAGGCGTATTATTAGCGATTATACTGATTGAAGGGAAAAAGCGTATTAAGCGTTTATACGCTAAATAAGAACTCTTTGAAATTTGTTTATGAGGTGTAAAGATTATGAATAACAAAACTTTTGATAACGCAACCCTTATGATTACTGGTGGTACTGGTTCTTTTGGCTCTACCGTTCTGAAGCACTTCCTGGATTCTGACCTGAAAGAGATTCGTATCTTCTCCCGTGACGAGAAGAAGCAGGACGATATGCGACATGAGCTTCAGGCCAAGCATCCGGAGGCCGCTAAGAAGGTCAAGTTCTATATCGGCGATGTCCGCAACCCCCAGTCCATCAAAGATGCCATGCCTGGTGTTGACTATATTTTCCACGCTGCCGCTCTGAAGCAGGTTCCTTCCTGCGAGTTCTTCCCCATGCAGGCTGTTCAGACCAACATCATCGGCACGGACAATGTTCTGCACGCTGCTATTGACGCTGGCGTCAAGCGTGTCGTCTGCCTGTCCACCGATAAGGCAGCCTACCCCATCAACGCCATGGGTATCTCCAAGGCCATGATGGAGCACGTTATCTACGCCAACGCCCGTGTGGCCGCTGAGCGTGGCGGCACCACCATCTGTTGCACCCGTTACGGCAACGTTATGTGCAGCCGTGGCTCTGTCATTCCTCTGTTCATCGACCAGATCAAGGCTGGTAACCCCATCACCATCACCGATCCCAACATGACCCGTTTCCTGATGAACCTGGACGAGGCTGTGGATCTGGTCTTGTTCGCTTTCCAACATGCAAATCCCGGTGATTTGTTCATCCAGAAGTCTGATGCTTCTACCATCGGTGATCTGGCTAAGGCTGTCCAGAAGCTGTTCGGCGACACCGGCACGAACATTATCGGCACTCGTCATGGAGAGAAGCTGTTCGAGACCTTGATGACCCGTGAGGAGCGCCTGCGTAGCGAGGATATGGGTCATTACTTCCGCGTGGCTGCGGATAACCGTGACCTGAACTACGACAAGTTTGTGGTTAAGGGTGAGGTACATACCATGGCAGACGAATCCTACACCAGCCACAATACAAACCGTCTGGATGTGGAAGGCACCGTTAAGAAGATCCTGACCACCGAATATGTCCAGAACGCACTGAAGGGTATCCCGAATGTCTAAGGAAAAGCTACTGTTGGGTGGTGCCGGTGGCTTCGGGCGCATGGTGGCGGAACAGGCGATGCTCCAATACGATTGCGCTTTTGTGGATGATGGACAGTCTGTGGGTGCTGAGATCTGTGGTATTCCGGTGGTTGGCGGCCTTGCCGATTTACCGGAGCTACGGAAAGAGTACAGCTTGCTGGTGGTAGGCATCGGCAACAATCAGTTCCGGGCACAGGTATATGAGAAAGCAAAATCACTTGGCTATGCGTTCCCAAACATCATTGCTCCCAGTGCCTACGTCAGTCCGTTTGCTGAAGTCGGCTGTGGCTGTGTGGTGCTGCAAAACGCTTGTATCCAGAATGGAGCCTCTGTCGGAAGCGGTGTTTTGCTGAATGCCGGAACGGAAGTCCACTGTGATGCAACGGTAGGGGACTACGCTTTGATTTACACCAACAGTGTTGTTCGTACCGGCGCAACGGTGGGGAACTTTGCCCGCATCGGCAGCAACTGCACCATTTGCAATAATGCAACAGTGCTGGATGGTGCAGCTGTTTCAGACTGCACAGCAGTACATTAAGAGGGGAAAGGATGAACATTCTAGTCACAGGTGCCAAGGGTATGGTGGGAACCGCCCTTTGTAACAACCTGAAAAACATCTGCGAGGGGAAAAACAAGACCCGTCCGGCACTGGATATTAAAGAAATCTACGAGTATGATCTGGATTCAACCTCGGAGGAACTGGACGAGTACTGCCAGAAGGCGGACTTCGTGTTCAATCTGGCAGGCGTGAATCGCCCGGAGAATCCGGAAGACTTCATGAAGGGCAACTTCGGCTTTGCATCCGACTTGCTGAACTGCCTGAAAAAGCACAACAATAAGGCAACCATCATGCTGTCCTCCTCCATTCAGGCTACGCTGGCTGGGCGGTTTGGCAACAGCGAGTACGGCCGCAGCAAAAAGGCTGGCGAGGAGCTGTTCTTCCAGTATGCTGAAGAAACTGGGGCTAAGGTTGCCGTCTATCGCTTCGTGAACCTGATGGGGCATAGCCGCCCCAAGTACAACAGCGCCGTCAGCACCTTCTGCTGGGCGGTTGCCAACGATGAGCCTTTCACTGTCAATGACCGCAGCACCGAGCTAGAGCTGCTGTACATTGACGACCTAGTAGAAGGGATGTTTGATCTGCTGGAAGGCAAGGAACAGCACTGCGAATTTGACGGTGTAGAGACTATTCTGAAAGAAGATGGCCGTTACTGCTGCGTCCCCGTGACACACAAGGTAACACTGGGCGAGATTGTAGATCTGCTGCAGGAGTTCAAGGAACAGCCGACTACGCTCATGATGCCCAAGATGCCGGACGGTTCCTTCGCAAAGAAGCTGTACTCCCTGTATCTGACCTATCTGCCCACCGACAAATTTAAGTACGCTCTGAAAATGAACGTGGACAACCGTGGCTCTTTTACTGAACTGGTGCATACCGCCGATTGCGGTCAGGTGTCCATCAACATCAGCCGCCCGGGCATCACGAAAGGGCAGCACTGGCACAACTCCAAGTGGGAACTGTTCATTGTGGTGGCAGGTCACGGACTGATTCGGGAACGGAACATCAACACTGGCGAAACGGTAGAGTTTGAAGTTTCCGGGGACAAGATCGAGGCTGTCCACATGATTCCCGGCTGGACTCACAATATCATCAACCTGTCGGAGACGGAGAATCTGGTGACGGTAATGACCTGCAACGAGATTTTTAACCCCAATCACCCGGATACCTTCTTCGAGCCGGTGTAAGAAAAGAATACAGGTCGACGTTAGGAGATTTTTATGGAACACAATTTTACATGGAAAAACGATGGGCGTACCAAGGTCATGATTGGCTGTGGCACCCGTCCGGAAATCATTCGGCTGGCTGCCGTTATCAAGCGTTGCCGTGAATACTTTGACTGCTGTGTGGTCTATTACAATCAAAACTGGGACAGAAACCTTTCCACCGTTTTCTGGGAGGATTTCGAGCTGAAAAACACCTTCGGGCAGTATGGCCCGGACATTTTGGTGCCGGTGGTTGGCGAGAATCTTGGTGTTACCTGCGGCAACATTATGGGCCGCAGCTATGAACTCCTCTCTGAATTGCAGCCGGAGGGCTATCTGGTGCTGGGAGATACCAACTCCTGCCTTTCTGCCATCAGTGCAAAACGACTGCACATCCCGCTGTTTCACATGGAGGCAGGCAACCGCTGTAAGGACGAGTGCCTGCCCGAGGAGACCAATCGCCGTATCGTGGATGTGATCTCCGACGTGAATATGTGCTATTCCGAATTTGCCCGGAAGTATCTGGCGGATACGGGTCTGCCCAAGGAGCGTACCTACCAGACAGGTTCTCCTATGGCAGAGGTGCTGCACATGAATCTGGAGAAGATTCAGAAAAGCGATGTGTTGGAGCGTCTGGGGCTGGAAAAGGATAAGTATATTCTGCTGTCCGCCCACCGTGAGGAGAACATCGATTCTGAAAAGAACTTCCTGAGCCTGTTTACTGCTATCAACGCACTGGCAGAGAAGTACGATATGCCCATCCTGTACTCCTTCCATCCCAGAAGCAAGCACCGTCTGGAAAAGAGTGGCTTCAAACTCGACCCTCGTGTCCGGGTCAATGAGCCGCTGGGCTTCAACGACTACAACAAGCTGCAAATGAACGCCTTGGCAATCGTCTCCGATTCCGGCACTCTGCCCGAGGAGAGCAGCTTCTATCTGTCCATTGGTCATCCCATCGCCGCCGTGTGCATCCGTACCAGTACGGAACGCCCTGAAGCGCTGGAAGCCGGTGACTTCATTTTGGCTGGTATTACCACTCGGGAACTTCTCAACGCCACCGATATGGCCATTAAGATGAAGCAGAAGGGCGTTCTGGGCAAGCCCTGCCCGGACTATGTGGACGAGACCGTGTCCATGAAGGTGGTTCGCATCATTCAGGGTTATGTAAACGTAGTTAATAAAATGGTGTGGCGGAAGTACTGATTCTCCACAGCAGCCATGTACTGAGTCACATGGCTGAGCTGTTTAAATGTGCTACCTCTCTGTGGTGAGTAGCGGGCAACGGGATCCACTCCCGGCTAAAGCATATAGTTACTTAATCTTAATAGCAGGAAACAGAAATTAATCTTGGTTAAAGTATAGGTGCGTTTTAACTATTCATACTTTGGATGAAAGAGTGAAACCTTAAAAATGTTCAAAGGGAGGCGATGTGTTGTTTTTGATCAGAGAGCAAATAATGCAAAAGACAAAGGCAATCATTGCTGATGATGTTGATAATGATGTTTTGTTTGTGGTTGCACATACTTTGGCTTTGACTACTGCTAAGGATGACGGAAAACAGGTTGTTTAAGATTGTAGCCATGCATCAGCATGGCTGTGCTATTCAAGTATGCTACCTCTCCGTGGTGAGTAGCAGGCAACGGGGTTCTCTCTCTCGGCTAAAGCATATATTCGTCAATTCACTCTTTGGATGAGGAAAAACTATAATGGGAAAATATTTTGGAACGGACGGTTTCCGTGGTGAAGCCGGAATTACATTAACAGCAGACCATGCCTACAAAGTAGGTCGTTTTCTGGGCTGGTATTACAATGCTCTCCGTGAGCGCAATGGTGATACCGACCCTGCCCGTATCGTCATCGGCAAGGATACCCGCCGAAACTCCTATATGTTTGAATATAGTCTGGTGGCTGGCCTGACGGCTTCCGGTGCAGATGCTTATCTGCTCCATGTTACTACCACTCCGTCAGTGGCGTATATTGCCCGTGTGGATGACTTCGACTGCGGCATCATGATTTCTGCCAGCCATAATCCGTATTACGATAACGGCATTAAGCTGATCGACTGCTACGGTGAAAAAATGCCCGAGGAGACCCTGCTGCTGGTGGAGGACTATATTGACGGCAAACTCCATGTCTTTGATAAGGACTGGCCGGAACTGCCCTTTGCTCGTCGTGAGCACATCGGCTGCACGGTGGACTACGTGGCAGGCCGTAACCGTTATATGGGCTATCTGATCAGTCTCGGCATCTATTCCTTCAAGGGTGTCAAGGTCGGCCTGGACTGCGCTAACGGCAGCTCTTGGAATATCGCTAAGAGCGTTTTCGATGCCCTGGGTGCTGATACCTATGTCATAAACAACAAGCCGAATGGCACGAACATCAACAACAACGCCGGTTCTACGCATATTGAGGGTCTGCAGAAGTTTGTTGTGGAGAAGGGTTTGGATGTTGGTTTTGCCTTCGATGGTGACGCCGACCGCTGCCTGTGCGTGGACGAGAAGGGTAATGTCATCACTGGAGACCATATCCTGTATATCTATGGCTGCTATATGAAAGAGCGTGGCAAGCTGCTGACCAATACTGTGGTTACGACTGTCATGTCCAACTTTGGTCTGTACAAAGCGTTTGATGAGCAAGGTATCGGTTACGCCAAGACTGCTGTGGGCGACAAGTACGTATACGAGTACATGGCGAAGAACGGCTGTCGTATCGGTGGTGAGCAGAGTGGTCATATCATCTTCTCCAAATATGCCAGCACCGGCGATGGTATCTTAACCAGTTTGAAGATGATGGAAGTCATGCTGGCTAAGAAGAAGCCAATGAGCGAGTTGGCGGCACCGCTGAAGATCTATCCGCAGGTGTTGGAGAATGTTCGTGTGACCGATAAGAAGGCTGCACAGAATGATCCTGCTGTGCAGGAAGCCGTGTCTAAGGTTGCTGAGGCACTGGGCGATACCGGCCGTATTCTGGTTCGTGAGTCCGGCACTGAGCCGGTGGTTCGTGTTATGGTGGAAGCACCTGACCATAATACTTGCCAGAAGTATGTTGACGAAGTGGTCAACGTGATTTGCGAAAAGGGATATAAAGCGTAAATGCAATGACGACTCTGGCAATTACCCGGAGTCGTTTTGCATAAAAGGGAAAGTATAATAGATTAAATAACGGGAAGGATAAACCTATGTGTGGAATCGTTGGTTTTACAGGAAATCGACAGGCAGCACCGATCCTGCTGGACGGTCTGTCAAAACTGGAATATAGAGGATATGACTCGGCTGGACTGGCTGTCCGTGACGGAGAAAATCTGGCACAGGTCGTGAAAGCGAAGGGGCGCCTGTCCAATCTGATCGAGAAAACAGATGGCGGCAAGGCATTGAAAGGAACCTGTGGTATTGGTCATACTCGTTGGGCAACTCACGGCGAGCCGAGCCAAACCAATGCACATCCGCATGTTTCAGGTAACTGTACCCGTTCTGGTTCCGGCACAGTGGAGTCTGAGGTCGTTGGCGTACATAACGGCATCATCGAGAACTATACCGAACTGAAAGAAAAGCTGCTGAAGCACGGTTATACATTCTATAGTCAGACGGATACGGAAGTGGTCATCAAGCTGGTGGACTACTATTATAAAAAGTACAACCTCGGTCCTATTGATGCCATCGCTAAGACGATGGTGCGTGTCCGTGGTTCCTACGCTCTTGAGCTGATGTTCCGGGATTATCCGGGCGAGATCTGGGTGGCACGTAAGGATAGCCCGATGATCATCGGCATTGCGGATGGTGAGACCTATGTGGCTTCGGATGTCCCGGCAATTCTGAAATACACTCGCAACGTGTATTACATTGGCAACCTTGAGTTCGCAAAGCTCGTTCCGGGTGAGGCTCACTTTTATGATCTGAATGGTGATGAAATCGAGAAGCAGACCACCGAGATCAAGTGGGATGCAGAAGCAGCTGAAAAAGGCGGCTTTGAGCATTTCATGATGAAAGAAATCCATGAGCAGCCGAAAGCTGTTCAGGATACCCTTAACTCTGTGATCAAGAACGGCGCTATCGACCTATCCAGTGTGGAGATCACCGAGGACGAAATTAAAAACTTTGAGCAAATCTATATTGTTGCCTGTGGCTCTGCATGGCATGTGGGCATGGCTGCTCAGTATGTGCTGGAAGATATAGCGGATATCCCAGTGCGTGTGGAACTCGCATCTGAGTTTCGTTATCGGAAGATGCCGCTCAATCAGAAAGCACTGGTAATCGTTGTCAGCCAGTCTGGCGAGACAGCAGATACATTGGCTGCACTGCGACTTGCAAAAGAAAAAGGCATAACCACAATGGCAATCGTCAATGTGGTAGGCAGCAGTATTGCCCGTGAAGCGGACAAAGTGTTCTACACCCTTGCCGGTCCAGAAATCTCTGTTGCAACGACCAAGGCATACAGTGCACAGCTGGCAGCTATGTACTGTCTGGCGGTTCAGTTTGCGAAGGTTAGAGAAAAAATCACTGAAGAACAGTACAGCTACTATATCTCTGAACTGTTGACTCTCCCGGAGAAGATGCAGAAGACTCTTGAAGATAAGGAGCGCATTCAGTGGTTTGCAGCAAAGTATGCCAATGCACACGATGCGTTCTTCGTAGGGCGTGGCATTGACTATGCTGTCTGCTTGGAAGGTAGTTTGAAACTGAAAGAAATCAGCTACATTCACTCGGAGGCATATGCAGCTGGCGAACTGAAGCACGGAACTATTAGTCTGATTGAGCAGGGAACGCTGGTCATCGGCGTGCTGACCCAAAGCGAACTCTACGAAAAGACTATCAGCAATATGTTGGAGTGCAAGAGCCGTGGTGCTTATCTGATGGGGCTCACTACTTATGGCAAGTATGAAATCGAAGATCAGGTAAACTTCACAGTTTATGTTCCAAAGGTGGACGAGCATTTCGTTGGTAGTTTGGCAGTAATCCCGCTGCAGCTGCTGGGTTACTATGTGTCTGTTGCTAAGGGATTAGATGTAGATAAACCGAGAAATTTGGCTAAAAGTGTTACTGTGGAATAAACATAGAATAATAGTTCTGAATATGAATCCTTCGAGAAAACTATATTTAAAAGATCAAAATGTGGAGTGTGAAACATTAGAAAATTGAATAAAAATGGGAAAATTCATCGAAGTCAAGTAGTTTGAGTGAAGTGAAAAATAAAATTTTTCTGTTTCATGTCGACAAGATTTTTATTAGAGGAGAGTTGTATAATGCTCTGTGAATTGGCAGTCGATAATATTGGTACATATGTAGATGTAATTACACAAATTGATGCTGAACAGCAGTATCGTATGTGGTTCCGTGGGCAGTCTGATTATTCATGGGGTCTAGTACCATCGGTTCAACGAAAAGATGGTATGGGTAAGCACTATGAGCAGTATATAACGACCAATTTCATGATTCATACTATGCGGTTGAATCCAAATGCTCCGCAACGGTATGACCGTGCATCGTGGCTGACGTTAATGCAGCATTATGGCTTGCCAACCAGATTGCTGGATTGGTCGGAATCCCCACTGGTTGCATTGTATTTTGCATTGAGTAGTGATAAAAATGCAAAGACGGATGCAGCCGTTTGGGCTCTGAACCCGATGGAGTTGAATAAGAAAGTGGGTTATGGAGAATATGTGCCTCCGATAAGCTATGACAGTCTGAGTAGTGACTTGGAAGGTGCATTTTCTAATCGTGATAATGACAATAATAAATCACAGAATAGAATTATTGCATGTCATGGTGTAGGAAGCGACTTGAGAATGTATGTACAACAATCGGATTTTACGATTCACAGCACTTCTGAACATCTGGATAAGATACTCATGGCGGATGAATTCTGCGACTATTTTTATAAGATTCGTATACCGCAACAGATTAGAGAGCAATTATTAGTTCAGCTGGATGCGATGGGATTCCATGAAAGTTCTATTTATCCAGATATGGAGCATATTGCACGAGAAGAAGCAAATATGTGTTTCGGATCACAAAATTGAAATGAACCAGTATAGCCTTAAGCATTTTTATTTCATATTTGAATTTTAGCTATATAGGGATAATTGTATTGGCACTGTTATCCATTGCATGGTGAGGTTATAATGAAATGACAAAAGTAACAAGATTGACTGAATACATGGAAGTCATTTGCAACCGACCGTATATGCAAAATGAACATCATGTAATGAATCAAAACAAGTCAAATGCTATTCGCAGCGAGTTTGAAGACTTATTATTCGAGGCGAAAGATACAAAGGCTAGATTACCTCAAAGAAAAGCAAAAAACGACAAGCTTTCAGCATTTATAAAGCAATACGCGATACCACTCTATGCCTATGCGTACAGAATAAAAAATCCTCAAAATAGTAAAAACCAAGAAGCAAATGAAAGAACTTTCTTCTATCGCGGCGTTAATAATTCGACATACTTGATTGCACCAGGTATATATCGAAAAGGTGAAAAGCACGATGAAAATTTCTACTTCAACGAAATCAGTGTTCGTTGTCCGCAGACTTTTAGAACGCTGACAAATGTTGAAAAGCTGACGTATATGCAACATTATGGCTGTCCGACTCGATTACTCGATATAACGACAAACCCTCTGGTCGCGCTTTATTTTGCGTGTGCTGGAGAAAATGACAGTGATGGTGCAATTTATATTTTTGCTGTTAATAAGCGTGATGTGCGATATGCCAATAGTGATAGAGTCCAGATGCTTGCAACCCTTGCTGAGTTTAGAGCGTCTGAACAAGAATTGTTTTGGAATGCTGCTTACGAAAATGTGGTAGAGGATAAATTCCCTCAGCAGAGTAACGGAAAATATCGTGAAAAAATGTTTGAACAATTTTATCATGCGATAAAAAGGCATAATGCTGCATTTGAAAGGGAAATTGTTCCATTGGATCTTCTTACACCACAGTTCGTTCAGCCGAATAGAGATAATCCAAGAATTCTAAAACAGGATGGAGCATTTATTATATCCGGCTTGGATGCGAGTGACAAGGAAAGTGATAATAAAATACGAGAATTTCTTGTTAAGGAGCTCATAATTCCAAAAGAAGCCAAGGAACAGTTAAGAAAAGAACTTGAGTATGTTGGAATCAATCAAGCATCGCTCTTCCCAGAAGTTGATAAAGTAGCAGATTATTTAAGAAGAATGGCTTGAGTGCAGAAAATGATGTGCAGTTGTTTAGTGATTATAATGACTGGAGTAGTTGCCGTTTTTTCATAATGATGCTATACTAGACTTGGAATTATACATAATTCGGAGGTGTACAACGATGCCCAGAACTAAAGGTAGCAAGAATAAGCCCAAAACTGTGACTGCTGATTTCGCAACGCAGATTGCAGAAAAGCAGTCCGCAAAGGAAGCACTCACAGCTGAGATTGCATCCATCGCCGCAAACATTGACACTTTGAAGGCTGATTTGAAAGCAAAAAAGGCTACTTTGAAGAAGGCCGAAAAAGAAGTGGCCACTCTGGAAGCAAAGAAGGCAAAGGCAGATGCTAAGGTTGCAGAAGAAGCAAAGAAAGCAGAAGCGGAATCCGTTCTGAAGAAGTTGCTTGCCGAGGGCATGAGTGCCGATGAAATCCTCGCTAAACTGAAATAACAGAAAACCCGTAATGAACGCTCATTGTGGCTTGTTCATTACGGGTTTTAGGATTACAGGAATACGGATTCATCCGGCAGCATCAAATCGATAATATTCCGGCAGGTTGAGCTGCTCGATAAATGCATGGTGCTGGGCGTGGTAGTGCCGCAGATCGTACCCCAGATGATGCAGTTCAAGAAGTTTCACCAATACCAGATTGATATGAATGCGTTTGGCATCGGCAATCTGAGCAGCATCCATCTTGCGTTTCGTCATCTGATAGACTTCCTCGCTGTCCAGCATCAGGTGAGATGCAAAAGCGTTTGGTTCATAAAGACAGATCTGCTTGTCTGTAATCGCCAGAGACTTATTCAGCGTGTGTAAGTCCATAAGAATCTGATGCTCCAGATAATGCCCCAGAGCGTACCCGCAGACCATCTGCTTTGTCTGCGAATCAAGATGACTGTTGATAAGTATCAATGGCTTATCAAAGTGGAGTGAAAGAAAACCCAGCACATCTTTGAAGCGAGGTGTTTCAAGGATGTCCAGGCTGCAGCTTCGCGCAATCCGTTTGATGTTGCGGGTGCCGGTATTTTGGACGAGGTCATTGGCTGCTTGGTAAATAAGAATGGAATCCATAATGTGCTCTCCTTTCGAGGATGGCATAGTGAATGGAACGGGATTTTACAGGTTCAATATCCGTTTTTTTTCACGTTCTTGCTCGCGGTACTTAAAATAGGCTTTGTGCATTTCATACATGATGCCGTCCATATCCTGCGCGGTCAACTCTCCGCTGGCAAAAAGCTCAGTAAGCTCGAATGCGAGATGCTGGGCTTCTATTTTACCCTTTTTTCCGTAGGTTGCTGCAGCGCGTTCAATAAATAAAGACTGATCCGGTTGTATGTAGGTCAGAGGCACATGGAATATATCGGCCATTTTTTCAAGTATTTCAACATTGCGAGGGTAGCGACCATCACGTTCCCATCCGATGATTGTTCGTTTGCTGACACCCAGACACTTTGCCAATTCGTCCTGTGTTAAGGAATTTTTCTTTCGTAAATCACGAACTTTCTCTCCAAATTTCATGTTTGCAACCTTTCTATGGAGCAGTTATCGTACTGTAACAATGTGCAACGGAATTTGTAAATATTCAATTCAGAATGTGCAATAATATTTCACATTTTCCTCTTGACACCGCGACACTACTTGCATATAATTATGCTATATTCTTTCAACTTTTATGGCTATTATACTGGAAATTGCGTAAATATGCAAGCAAAAAAGGTGAAATTCAAGAAAAGTTCAGAAGAGTCCATTAAGTTGAAACGGAATGAACGAAAAGGTGAAATTCAAACCATAAAAAGGAGGCCGTGAAAAAGATGAGTAATGGAGAACATGAGATCCGCACTCCGAAGGGATTGCGGATTGGAAATCGCAGTGTCGTTGATGGGAAAAACATGCTTCAGATCAAGCGTGGAGGCTGTGAAGATTACATTTCTGCTGAATCTCTGGTGGAGCGCATTCACGGCTTGCCCGTGAAGAGTATCGAGTTTATCACAGAGGAGGATCAGCGAAAAGACGCCTGAAGCAGAATCCTTCATCGGACACTGAGAGTGCGGAGGTGGAATTTTAGGCGGCACTTAGTTAGCCGACCAGCTCCATCAGATGTTCTTTTGGGTCTACAATATAATATCTGTTTGTTTAGAGCGATACCGTAGCAGTATGTGATATTGGCCGGAACAGAATGAACGAATGCAGCGCAGAAGTGCGCCTGCAAGTAGTTCATCCTGTTCCGGCCTTTTGTGTTTTTCAAAAAAATTTTTAAAACTGTATTCCCAAATGCCCCTGCGGATTCCTATTAGTATAGGGACTTCCCAAAAGTAGAAAGCAGCAAGAGGAATCTTAGATTCCCGTTTAAAAAAACGGGTGAATCTGAGACGATTTTTGCTGCTTTTTCAGTTCACCCGGAGCCGAACGGCAGAAAGGTGGACAAAATGCTTACATTGAAAAAGGTCAAAGAACTGGTAGAACATCGTTGTACTGTGGATTGTACGCCTACTTACGTTGACAGTGATTGCGCTGCTGTATGCGGCGGGATTTGTACTTAATCTTCTGTATGGTATCTGCGGCAGTATTGGTATGATTCTTGCCGGGCTGGGCGGCTTTGCGGCTTTCCTTGCACTGTTAGATGGCAGCTATGCACAGGCGGCAGCTTCGGCGCTTGTGGCGCTGCTGTTATGCCCGTTTGCAGCACCGATGCTGCTATCGCTGGCAGGAAGTGCCTTGATTGTCACTGCAGCAGCATTATTTGCTTGGCTGTTCTGAAAACAGAATATGACGATGAACCGCTGTCGGCTGCACAGCGGTTTTTCTTTTTCAGATAGCATTCAAGAAGTTATAAAGTCGGGATAGTAATGGAAGAAACTGAAATTGAAGATTATTTTGCCGATTGCTTTGCTAAACTTTCGCACACTCTTGCGAGGTGCGGCAATGAATGGTATAATCATAATAAAGTATACGCAGGAGGGCGTCATGGCTGTTTCGTATAACCGTTTATGGAAACTATTAATCGATAGAAAAATGAGCAAAGCCGATTTGCGGAAAGCCTCCGGCGTTGCACCGAACACAATGACTAAACTCCGCAGAGATGAAGAAGTCACGCTTACAGTCCTTGGGAAAATATGCAGCACACTTAATGTCGATTACGGTGACATTATGGAGTATATAGACGAAAGGGATGACGAAGAACATAACCCCGGAAGAAAAGGCGCGTCTTGCGATTGATGAAAAGCTGAATCAATCCGGCTGGGTGATTCAAGACATGAAACGGCTGAATCTCTCCGCTTCTCTTGGTGTGGCTGTTCGTGAGTTCCCCACCAGTACGGGTGAGGTCGATTATGCCCTTTTTGTTGATGGTAAGCCCGTGGGCGTAGTCGAAGCCAAGCGCGAAGAAGCCGGAGAGCATATCACGGACGTGGAAGTGCAGTCGGGGCGCTATGCCAACAGCACCTTCAAATGGATAAAGAACGAGTATGCCATACGGTTTGCCTATGAAGCAACGGACAAAATCATTCGTTTTACCGATTACAAGGACATCAAGTATCGTTCCAGAACAGTATTCTCGTTCCACCGCCCGGAAACGCTGCGGGATTTGCTAAGGCAGCCCGATACCATTCGGAACAATATGAAGCACTTCCCGCCGCTGGACACCAACGGCTTCCGTAAGTGCCAGATTAACGCCATCAACAACTTGGATCAGTCCTTCGCGGATAACCGCCCCAAGGCACTGGTACAGATGGCAACAGGTGCGGGCAAGACCTTTACCGCGATAACGGCTGCTTACCGTCTGCTGAAGTATGGCAATGTTTTGAAATCAGGGATGAGGTAGAAAGGAAAGTTCCATGACAAAAGATGAAGTAAAAAAACTCAGGATGAACAGTCCGGAATCACTACAGTTTTTAAATAATGCTACAAAATTTTATAATTTAATGATGATGTATCGTTGTGCTATTCGGGAGATACAAACTAAACTTGAGGTTTTGGATGATGAATTTTCAGTTGAGAACAATCGAAATCCTATTTCTTTTATAAAAACAAGAATTAAGAAGCCCAATAGTATTTACAATAAACTGCAGAAGATGGGATATGAATTTACAACAGAAAATATACAGACATATCTCAATGATGTAGCAGGCGTTCGAATAGTTTGTGCGTTTATTGACGATATTTATATGATATCAGATTTGATTACCCAACAGGATGATATTAAAGTTATTGAAATAAAAGATTATATAAAAAATCCAAAATCGAATGGTTATCGAAGCTATCATATGATTGTTGAAATACCAGTATTTTTTGCTAAGGGTAAAATACCTATGCGTGTAGAATTACAGATTCGAACCAATGGTATGGATTTCTGGGCAACATTGGAACATCAACTTCGCTATAAAAAAGGAATTGAAGAGATGCCTGGCTATGATGAGATAAGTGAAGAATTACTTCATTCTGCAAGAGCTATCATTGAAGCAGATAATGAAATGCAGAGAATAAAAGACAAAATTGGTATGTTCCACGAAATTTAGGGAGAAAACTGAGCAAGTAGGAAGGTGGAATATATATGAAACAAGATACTTTAGAGGGCAAAGCAAAAACAA
>ERZ1106964.885-NODE-885-length-25682-cov-4.946619_pt1 | contig 25682 bp, 20 predicted proteins | sample MGYA00403682_ERZ1106964 | MGnify/ENA primary metagenome ERZ1106964 (study PRJEB35170, sample SAMEA104062451) | human gut metagenome | biome: human gut; feature: human-associated habitat; material: faeces | place: Denmark | collected 2013-04-10 ...
CCATCCACGACGTCCGATATTCTCAAACAGGCCGCTGCCGGAGATACCTTTCCGGTTTTAAGCGAAGATAATGGCTGGGTGCAGATCCAGCTGTCCGCTGACACGACCGGCTATCTTTCCGGAAAATATGTATCGATCATTCCGATCCCGGGAGCTGCTGTTGATGCGAAGGAGGAATCTGCTGCATTAAATTCCTCCGGCCAGTCCGCCGCAGCGCCATCTTATGTGATCCCTGCAACAGATGATGAGGTCTATCTGCTGGCAGCCTGTACCGCAATGGAAACGGGAGATGGTTCCTACGACGCACAGCTCGCTGTTGCAAGCTGTATCGTCAACCGTGTCAAAACAAAAGAATGGGGCAAAACGATCTCCAGTGTGATCTACGCTGATGGTCAGTTTCCGGGAGCAACGTCCGGACTTCTGGACCGTTACCTCTCAAAAAGTCCGTCAAAAACGGCTCTGAAAGCCGCAAAAGACGCTCTGTCCGGCTCCAACAATATTGGAGATTATCTCTATTTTAAATCGGCGAAGCGGGCCTCCGTCAGCAGCTATTCGTCCTATAAGATCGTTGGTGGGAACTGTTTCTACAAAAAATAGGCCGATTCATCCGATAAAAACAGGGAAAATACTCTTTTTCTCAAGAGACTTTCCCTGTTTTTCGAATGATTCTTCTATTTCTCCTTACATCTCACCGCCGCCCGCGCCTTTCCTCCTGTCGTACACGTAAACAGCGTCAGGTCCCAGTCGCCGGATTCCATTTTTTCGATGTCGGTTCCGCCGACTGTCTCGATCGTATCCACTTCATAAGAAAATACATTGCCGTCCGCATCTGTAAGGATCACCTCATCGCCCGGATCCAGGCGCTTGATGCCGGAAAAATGCGTGCGGTAATTATGTCCGGCAATAATCAGGTTATTCTGGTACGCGGATCCACTGTAGCGGCACGGCGCTTTTTTCAGCTTCGCATAACTCCACTCACTGATCACCGGCAGTTTCAGGTCAAGCAGCGGGATCTCGATCGTCCCGATGCATTCCTGGCCGTTTACCTCCACGACCGGCATCTCCATCTCCGGATGCTTTTTATACTCCGGAACAAGTTCCTCGCTCTCCGGTTCCAGCCGCTCCGGAAGACCGGCCTCCAGCGATTCCATCTGAACCACCATCTCCTCTGCTGCCTTTCCGGCCTGGTCCGATTCTCTTATGTTGTAAATTGTGAGAAGAAGAGCCGCTGCAACTAACAGCAGCCCTCCGCCCATCAGGATCTTACTTTTCATTGTCCTTCTCAGCTCCTTTTTTACCATTGTATAGCCGTCTGAGATTTTGTCAATCTTGTTAATACCCACAACCCGGATCATTTTTGTCTTTTTTTTAACAATCTTTCACTTTTTTTCTCATATTCATTGTCTGAAATGTACAATTTTGGTATAGTATACCCATAAAAAATTACAAATGGTGACGATTTCGGACTTTTCTCTCTGTGCGATCCTTCAGCGGCAACGCCTTACCGGCGAATCGCAGCTTATTTTCATGGATCCGCGGACTTGTCAGATGATCGCCGCTGCAATGTTCTCAGGCGAGAATCTACTCCGCAGAGAACGGAAAACAGGAGGATATCATGAAAAGAACAATGAAAGCTACCGCATTATTCTTAGCAGCCGGACTGCTGCTCACCGCGTGCGGTGGAAAGACCGAGACAGCTGCAACAACTGCCGCCGCAGGAGATGCCGCTGGTGCTGAGACAACCGCTGCTGCCGCAGAAACAGACGCAAAGAAGCCGTCCTTCGTATTCGTCTGCACCGGTCAGTTAGGAGACAAGTCCTTCAACGACTCCGCAAACGCAGGTATGGAAAAGATCGCATCTGATCTTGGCTGCGAAGTAAAGGTGATCGAGATCGGCCGTGACCAGACAAAGTGGGAGCCGACATTCCAGGATCTCGCTGAGGAAGGAAAATACGATGTTATCATTTCCAACGGATCTTCCTCCGCTGAGGTCATCGAGCAGGTTGCGGAAGAATTCCCGGATCAGAAATTCGTTATGTTCGACTCTGATATGGAAGAGGGCAAGTGGCCGAACCTTTACGCGATCAGCTACAAACAGAACGAGGGCAGCTACCTTGCCGGCGTTCTCGCAGCACTTGTAACAGAATCCAAAGACATGCCAAACGCAAATGAAGACAAGAAGATCGGTTTCGTCGGCGGTTCCGAGCACCCGATCATTACTGACTTCCTTGTTGGATACATCGCAGGCGCAAAATCTGTTGACCCGGATATCAAGGTATACGTTTCCTACATCGGTTCCTGGGATGATACCGCAAAGGGTAAAGAGACAGCTATCGCCCAGTACAATCAGGGCGTTGATATTATCTTCCCGGCTGCTGAGCAGGCCGGACTTGGCTGCGTAGAGGCTGCTGCTGAGATGGGCAAATACATCATCGGCGTTGACTCTGATCAGGCAATGCTGTTCTCCGGTTCCGATGAGGCAAAGGCAAACGTGATCCTTTCTTCCGTATTAAAAAATGTCGGCGATTCCCTCGTGAGAATGGCTGAAATGGAAGAAGAGGGAACGGTTCCTTACGGCAAATGTGAATTCCTTGGTTTAAAGGAAAACGGTGCAGGTCTTGCTGACAACGAGTACTTCCAGAAGAACGTTCCGGACGAGATCAAAAAGACAATCGAGGAGAAGAAACAGGAAGTTCTCGACGGAAAGATCGAGATCCCGACTGCTCTCGGCGATGCTGACCAGAACGAAGTTCAAGCTCTTATTGATTCTGTAGCTCCGTAACTTCACCAGTACCTATCATTCAGCCACGACAGATAAAGTTTTGCTCACTGCCGGAAAATGCCGAATGTTCAACCATATCCGGCAGATCCACTCGAAACCTGCTGTGATATTTTATGTAAATCATCTGAGGAATCTGTCTGAAACAGTTCATTTTCCCAGAATATCGAGTACATCAGGGGACTTGTCAACAAGTCCCCTTGGCTTTTATAAGAAAGGAGGATCCGTATGGGCAAAGAGATCCTGAAAATGGAACATATCACAAAGATCTACCCCAACGGTGTCATGGCCAACAGGGATGTCAGCTTTTCTGTCCGGGAAGGTGAGATCCATGCCCTGATGGGTGAGAACGGTGCCGGAAAAAGTACCCTGATGAAGATCCTGTTCGGCGACGAGGACGCCACTGAGGGCGATATCATCTTCGAGGGAAACAAGATCCAGCCAAAAAGTGCCGCTGACACGATCCGTCTCGGAATCGGAATGGTGCATCAGCACTTCATGCTCGTGGATTCTCTGCGGGTATATGAGAACGTGATCCTCGGCATGGAACCGAAAAACGGGATCATGATCGACAAGGAAAAAGCGATCCGGGCGGTGGAGGAAACCGCCAAAAAGTACAACTTAAAGATCGATCCGATGGCTGTCGTCGGAGAGCTCTCCGTCAGCCAGAAACAGAAGGTCGAGATCTTAAAAGTCCTGCTCCGCGGGGCGAAGCTCCTGATCTTAGATGAGCCGACCGCAGTTTTGACGCCACAGGAGACAGACGAACTCTTTGAACAGCTTCTTTTACTAAAGAAAAATGATCACACGATCATCTTCATCTCCCACAAGATCCGCGAAGTCATGCAGATCTGCGACAATATCACAGTCCTCCGCTCCGGACGGACAGTGGGATCAATCCCGGTCGCCAACGCGACAGAAGAAGACATCTCCCGCTTCATGGTGGGCCGCGATGTCATCCTGAAAATGAATAAAAAGCCGGCAGAATTCGGTGACACGCTCTTAAAAGTCACTGATCTGACCTATGAAAATAAAGAAGGACGAAAGCTCCTGGACCATGTCTCCTTTTCACTGAAAAAGGGCCAGATCTTAGGTATCGCAGGAGTTGAGGGAAACGGACAGAATGAACTCGCCGAGGCGATCTTCGGTTTCTACTCCGGTGTCAAAGGCAGTATCCTCTTTGACGGGAAAGAAATCCTTGGAAAATCCATCCGCGCGATCCGCGATGACGGAATTTCCTATATCCCCGAGGACCGTATCAAAACCGGAGCGGCCGGAAACATCAGCCTCTGGGGCAACATGATCGCAGACATCATCGACAGCCCGCTGTTAAAAAAACACGGACTTCTCAATTATAAAAATATCCATGAACGGGCAGATAAACTTATCAGCGACTTCGGCATCCTCTGCCAGAATGACGATCAGCCGATCGGTATGCTGTCCGGCGGAAATATGCAGAAGGTCGTAGTCGCAAGGGAATTTTCCTCTGACCCGAAGCTTCTGATCGCCAACCAGCCGACCCGGGGCATCGATGTGGGTGCCAACGAGTTTATCTGGAAAAAGATCATTGAACAGCGCGATGCCGGAAAGGGCGTTATCCTGATCTCCGCGGACTTAAACGAGATCATGGAGCTCTCCGACAGCATTCTCGTCATGTGCGGCGGACAGGCTGCCGCCTACTTCGAGGACGCGAAAAAAGTAGATGAGTTCGAGCTCGGAAACTACATGCTCGGGCTGAAACATCAGGAGGTATCGGAATCATGAAACAGAAAAAACCTCTATCATCTTATGTAGAAATGCTGCGGACCATGATCGCCATCCTGATCTCCCTGATCATCGTCTTCGCGATCATTCTCCTGATCAGCAGCCAGCCCCTCTCCGCTCTCGGAGACTTTATTTTCGGACCGCTGACCTCCGTCCGCCGTTTCGGAAACGTCATCGAAGGTATGACACCGTTAATGTTTACAGGACTTGCGGTCATCATCCTCTTCAAACCGGGGCTTTTCAATCTGTCCATGGAAGGCGCGTTCTTTATCGGCGCCGTTGCTGCCTGTGCGGCTTCCCTGGGACTTGGACTTTCCGGAAAAACGGCACTGATCGTGGCCATGGCGGCTGCGGCGGTCGCAGGCGGATTTATCTGCTTTATCCCGGGCATCATGAAAGTAAAGACCGGCTCCAATGAGCTTGTAACTTCCCTGATGCTCAATTACACCTGCCTGTACGTCGGGCTCTGGATCATCACCACCTTCTTCTATGATCCGACCCAGAACTCCAACTATTCCTACAAATTTCCGGAGGGATGTGCTTTAAGCAGGATCATCACCGGCACGCGTATCAACTCCGGTACGATCATCGCCCTTGTGACTGTCCTTGTGATCTGGGTCATCGTAAACCGGACACCCTTCGGCTTTAAGGCAAACCTTGTGGGCGAAAACTTCAATATGGCAAACTACGCGGGCATCAACTCCGGCCTCATGATCATCCTGACCCAGATTCTGGGCGGTATGCTGGCGGGGCTCGGCGGCGCTGCGGAGCTTTTCGGCATGTACCAGCGCTTCCAGTATTCCGCACTCCCGGGCTATGGCTGGGACGGTGTTCTGATCGCCATCGTCGCCAGACGGAAGGTACAGTATGTCCCGTTCGCAGCACTGTTTTTATCTTACCTGCGGATCGGCGCGGATATCATGTCCAGAAATTCCGATATCCCGTTTGAGATCGTAAACATCATTCAGGCAGTCATGGTTCTTCTGATCTCCGCCACCGCGATCCTCAGCGGATATAAGAAGAAACTCATCATCAAAGAGACAAAAGAATTCGAAGCTGCAGAGAAAAAGGAGGTACAGGCATGAATATCTGGAGTGTGATTCTTTCCCCTGACTTCCTCTTTACCTCGATCCGTGTGATGACTCCGATCCTGTTCGCGGCCATGGCCTGCATGGTCTTCGTGAAAGGCGGCATCGATCCCATCGGAACTGAGGGAATCATGTTAAGCTGTGCCCTTGCGGGACCTGTCGGCGGTTACTTTACCCACAGCGCTCTGGGCGGCGTGATATTCGCAATGGCAGTCGGCGTGGTGCTGGCTTTCGTGTTCGGTTACTTTACGCTGATCCTGAATACAAACCCGGTGCTCGCCGGAATTGCGTTAAATACTTTGTCCGGCGGTCTCACAGTCTTTACGACCTATTATCTGACCGGAAATAAAGGTTCCACCCAGAGTTTAAAGAGTCCGGTGATGCCGGAGATCAGGATTCCGCTTATCAAAGATATCCCGGTTCTCGGTGCCATTATCTCCGGACATAATGTCCTGACTTATCTCGGGCTGATCCTGGTGATCGTCCTCACAGTCTTTTTCTGGAAGACTACCGTCGGCCTGCGGATCCGCGCTGTCGGTGAGAATGAGAGTGCCGCAAAATCCGTAGGCTTAAACGTCATGAAATATAAGTACATCTCCCTTCTCATCGCCGGCTGTCTCGCCGGGATCGGCGGAGCATACATGTCCATGGGTTATGTTTCCTTCTTCTCAAGAGACATGATCGCCGGACGCGGATGGATCGGAATGGCGGCGGAATCCATGGGTCTCGGTATTCCGTGGAAGATCGCCTGCTCGGTACTGATCTTCGGTATGGCAGATTCACTGGCCGTACGGCTTCAGATGTTAAATCTGCCATCCCAGCTCATTCAGACGATTCCTTACGTGGTTACGATGATCGCGATTGGAATTTATTCGAAGAGAAGTATGTCGGGAAAGAAGAATTGATGGAATTATTTCGAAATTCCGAGCTGTTATAAATATAGGCAAAGCTTCTGTATGATCCATTTTGACAATGTGTTTTCTTCCGATCTCTGCCCTGTTTCTTATCTTGAGCAGAGACAGGAAGTGGTATTTACAGCTGAAATGAGGGAGATTCTTTATGAAAGCATGGGAATTTGAACATAAGCTGACGGCGGACGCGGTTCCGCCGGAGCTTCACGACGACAATGAGGCGGACTGGATGGCCTACACGGAAGCCGGCCGCGCCTCCGACAAACAGCTTTTCCACGACTGGGACAATAAGGTTCCGGGATCCAAAGCCCCCTGCGACGTGGTGATCGCCGCGGTGCAGAGCATGCACAACCGGGGATATGATGTGACGGAAGCTGAGAAATTCATGGAGGAAGGCCTGAAGGCGTCCGAGGAAAAGGACGGAGCCGCGATCCAGGTGGCTACCGCGAAGATCTTCCACGCATTAAATGAAGCGCCGAAGGATCCCGCCTCCCCTTATTGGAACTACAACACCTACCGCACCTTCGCGGATGTAGAAAAAGAGGCTGATTTCGGCCCTGCAGCGCCCTATGACGTCTTTTCCGATGACTTTGCAAAGAAAGTCACCGCAGGATGGATGGGACAGCTCATCGGCGGCTGCCTTGGAACCCAGATCGAAGGTTATACGACAGAACAGATCCGTAAACGCTTCGGCGAGGTCTACGGATATCTCCGCCGCCCGGAGACATACAACGATGATATCACCTACGAGATCGCCTATCTCGACGGATTCATCGAAAAAGGCTATGATATCACGCCTGCCGACGTTGCCTACAAATGGCTGGAGCTGATCTCCGACGGATATTCCGCCGAGAAGACGGCCATCGAAAATCTCCGCCGCGGGCTTCTTCCGCCGGAGAGCGGCACAACAAACAACTACTTCTACGACTGGATCGGTGCACAGATGCGCACCCCGCTTCACGGAATGTTAGCACCCGGAAACCCGAAACTCGCAGCGAGACTCGCCGCGGACGATTCCATCGTCTCCCACTCCAACAATGGCATGCTGGGCGGGATCTTCAACGCCCTGCTCACCTCCCTCGCTTTCACGGAGGACCATATCCGGACCGTTGTTGAGAAAGCGGTGGACATGATCCCGCATAAGAGCGAATACTACGCGGTCGTAAAGCATGCGCTGGATCTCTGCAAGGAAAATTCTTCCTGGGAGCCGGTATGGACGGCCTGCGAGGAGCGCTACAAAGAGTACAACTGGATTCACGCCTACCCGAACGCGGCGGCAGAAGTCATTGCCCTCTGGTTTGGAAATATGGACTTTAAGGAGACCTGCCACATCATCGCCATGGAAGGTCAGGATGCGGACTGTACCGCAGCCCCGGTACTGAACGCACTGGCAATCATGATCGGTCTGGAGGTCATCGATGACAGCTATATCAAGCCCATCGGGGACAGGATCCTCACGACTATGAGACGGTATCAGGATTTCAAGATCGCTGAGCTTTGTCAGTGGACAACGGATGCGGTGAGGAATGCGGTGAAGAAACAGAAGTAATACGGTTGAATTTTTGAAACATATTCTGTCGCTCGGATATTGGTAAGTCAAGCGGATATTCGCAATCCGCTTCGCTACTTGCTCATAACCGAATAACTGCTCCGCAGTTTATCAGAAGGAGCTTGCACTCCTCCTGATACAAGCAAGTCCCCACCCACTGCTTATTGCTTTTCGCAATTGAAGCAGGGGACTTACTTGATTCGGTTAAAAAACAGGCTCATTTGATTTCTGGATTTGTATCAAATGGGTCTGTTTTTTTAATTATTTCTTCAATTTTTCTCAGTCCTTAAATATCTCCTTCAGCCTCTTCAGCAGCCCTTCCTCATCATTCTTCCCGATCACCATCGGTGCCCGCCTCCGCACATTCTCCGGCGCATTTCCCATCGCCGCGCCAAATCCTGCCGCATGCATCATGGAAAGATCGCTCCCGCCGTCACCGAAGGCCGCTGCCTCTTCCGGTGAGATTCCGAGTTTTCCACAGAGCGTCTTCAAACCTTCCGACTTTTCCACGCCCGCTGCCGTGATCTCCAGATATTCCGGGTTGGATGCCGCAGACTGGAGGTCGGAGAAATCTCTCGCCAGAACCGCCGCCAGCTTTGTCATCACGTCCGGATCTCCCATGAGGAGAAATTTATGAATTCCGCATTCTGTTTCAAATGTATCTTTAATAGATCCAATTTCAGCCGGAAATCCCACGATTTTCTCTTCCCGCTGCTCTCTCCAATCGTCCCGGTCATCCACGATCCACTTCTCGCTGCCGAAGGTATTACAGGCAACAGCCGGAAAATCCTTATCCAGCATCGCCTTCAGTTCCAGTGCCCGTTTTAACGGAATCATCTTACTGTAGATCTCATTTCCGTCATCATCAAGGATCAGCCCGCCGCAGAACGCAATGATCGGTGCATGATTCCCCAGCATTCTCTTAATGACCCGCACGCCTTCCGGTGACCGCGCGGAAGTCAGGATAAACGGGATCCCCTTATTCTCAAGATTCAGGATCATCTCCTTCGTCCCCTCCGTGATCTGTCCGTCCGACGTCAGCAGCGTGCCGTCGATGTCACTGAATACGATTTTGCAAGTTTTATCTTTTTCCATCTTTATCTCCATATTTTGATGTTTATCCGGTGTATTTCCACACCGGTACGACTGCCTGACGCAGTCCGCAGCTTCGCGCGAATGCGCCTTCTCCTATCCCCGCTGCAAAATACTCCTCTCGTTCGCCCGCACCTTCCGTTCCAGCAGCGTATACTGTCTAATCTCTTCCTCTGTAAAATTTCCAAACTTCGCCTGATAGTAATCGTTCTCCGCTGCCTCAAGATCCGGAATCACAACTTCTGATGCCGAAAGAAGTTCCAGTCGGATTTTTCGTTCTGTTCCCCGCCTTCTCGGAAGCTCCGTTACCTCCACCATCTTTTTCGCGGACAGCCGCTGGATCGCCACCGCAAGGTCTCCGCGGCCAAGATTTATAAGATCCGCAAGATTCTTTCTGCTCAGCTCATGGCTTGCGTCCTTCAGGTATAAAAGCAGGGAAAGTTCCTCCATCGTCATATCGTGCTTCAATGCCGCTGACTCCAGATATCTCTCCAGAAGTTTCCGGTCCCGGTATTTATCCACGATGATTCCATCATCGGAAATCACCTCCTGCAGCGCACTGCTCCGCTCCTCTCCGAGCTTCCGGTTTCCGGGGATCGATGCCGGAAAAACAAAGCCGTCCTTCGCTGCGTCCACCAGAAAATGGTACACCTGAAGCCGGTTTTTTTCATAATCTTCCTCGTCCAGCACATGCTTATAAAAGTTGTTGTAGTACTCAAACATCATAAGCTTCATCTTCACAGTCTTCGTGATGCTGATCTTCTGGTTCACCAGCGAACCTTTTGTCTTTACATAATAGTACACCGGTGTCCTCAGCGCATAGAATGTCTCTGCATAGCGGACATACTCCAGATTGAACATGAAATCCTCACACCAGCTGATCTCCGCATCCATCCGGATCCCGAAGCGGTTTACGAGATCGCGCCGGTAAAGCTTATTCCACAGCACTCCATAATAATAATCTGCGGGATTCTCCATCATAAACGACGCGAATTCCTCCCGGTCGATCACGCAGTCTGACTCGATGTCCCCTTTTCTGGATACCATATCACCAACGACACGGTAAAAATCGGAAATCACCATATCACAGCCATGTTCCTCTGCCGCCCGGACCATAAGCTTTGTCGCATCCGGCGTCAGCCAGTCATCACTGTCCACAAACTGGAGATATGTTCCCTTTGCCCTTTCAATTCCCTGATTTCTCGTGTCTGAAACCCCGGAATTTTCTTTGTGGATCACCACCACACGCTCGTCCGTCTTCGCATACGCATCACAGATCGAGCCTGACATATCTCTGCTCCCATCATCTACGAGGATCAGTTCAAAATCTTTATATTCCTGTCTGAGAATACTGTCCACACAGCGGTTCAGAAATTTTTCCGCATTGTAGACAGGAACAATTATACTGACGGTCGGTTTCATTCTCCTCCTCCATTCTTTATAATAACCTGTTGGAATATCTCCTATGAAATAAATTCACTATGCGATCTATCATATCATATTTTTCTCACAATACGCGATTTATTTTCTTAAATTCTCTTGACTTTTGAAAATCTGTGACTATAATAAAGGGCAGTTTCAAATATTTCCTGCGATGATGGGAACGCTCTTAACGAAGGTCTTTCAGAGAGCAGCTGGCTGGTGAAAAGCTGCAGACACCGCGTTACAGACAATCCTCCCGGAGCTAACCACTGAAAGTGTTCCAAGTAGGCTGGTTCGGTTTACACCCGTTAACGTGTTGCCTGTTAATTTTTCATATTTGAAAAACGACGGGATCGAGAGGCTGTTTTTTTGACAGCAATAAGAGTGGTACCGCAGAAGTTTCGCTTCTGTCTCTTAAAAAATAAGAGACAGGAGTTTTTTTTTGCCCCGAAAGCGTTGTCAGGCGGACAGACAGACCGCGTGCTTGCACGCAGGGCTGTCTGTACATCTGACAACCAAGCCAGCATGAGTAAGCAGGGCGACAGCCCGGATTACGAATGCCGGCTGAGATTGCGGGAGCACGCAGTGCGGAGCAATCTCCTTTCGCGCACTTTGCCAACACCACCATCAATTCCTTAGTTTCTTATCTGCGAGGGGCAGTTAAGATATATACTTATAATCAATCTATTCTTAAAAGATTTCAGGAGGTCATTATGAAAAAAAGTGCAAAATTATTATCCGCCGTTATGGCAGGCGCTATGGTTCTTTCCATGGCAGGCTGCGGCTCTTCCAGCAATTCCGCAGAGACAACTGCTGCTGCCGCTGAGACAACAGCCGCTGCTGATTCTTCCGCTGCTGAAAGCAAGGAAGCGACTTCAAACACAGACGCAACCGTAATAAAGCTTGGTACGACCGTAAACGAGCAGGACAGCTTCCAGGTATGTGCAGAGAAATTCGCTGAGCTCGTAAAAGAGCGCACAAACGGCGCTTACGAGATCGAGATCCATCCGAACGGAGCTCTCGGCGACGAGCGCACCATGCTTGAGAGCATGCAGATGGGTACTCTTGATATGGGTATCATCACAAGCGGTCCGTTCGTAAACTTCTCCAGCGCTATGGGTGTTCTCGATATGCCGTTCCTGTTCGCAAACAACGAGGAAGCTTACAAAATCCTCGACGGTGAGATCGGTAAAGAGCTCCTTGGAACACTTGAGGATGCTGACTTAAAGGGTCTCGCATACGCAGAGCGTGGTTTCCGTAACATCACAAACAGCAAGAAGCCGATCACAAACGCGGCTGACGTTGCAGGCTTAAAGCTCCGTGTCATGGAGAACGACGTTTACACAGCTACCTTCAAGGCTCTTGATGTAAACGCGGTTCCGATGGCATGGTCCGACGCTTTAACAGCTCTTCAGCAGGGCACCATCGATGGCGAGGAGAACCCGATCAACGTTATCTACTCCTACAAGCTCTGGGAGTCCCAGAAGTATGTAACCCTTGACCGTCATTCCTACTCCACAGCGATCATCACAATGAGCAACGACCTCTTCAAGTCCTTACCGGAAGATGTTCAGAAGATCTTCGAGGAATCCGCACAGGAAGCTGCTGAGTACGAGCGCCAGTGGGTTGCAGATCAGGAAGCTGACCAGCTCCAGGAGATCAAGGATCATGGTATGGAAGTCGTCGAGAACCCGGATGTAGACAGCTTCCGTGCTGCTGTTCAGAGCGTATACGATGCATATCCGGATTACGCTGACTACATCACAAGAATCCAGGATGCTTTAAAGTAATCCCGGTTTCTGGATCGTAACTTTTTGTGCTGATATCCGCTGGCACTGCTTTCGCAGTCGGAATTTCAGCATGTGATCTGACCCGGCTGCCCAGGATCTCCTGTGCAGCCGGTCCCATCTTAAACACATTTCATGGTTACTGTTCACGATAAGCATTTTCCACACCTGCAGGACCTGCCGCCGGCGTCCCCTTACAGACGCATGGCTGCGGAAAACGCCTGTCGTGAGCAGTAACCGCTCAGGATTTAAAAAGGAGGAAACACCATTGGCTTTCGTTAAAGGTTTTCATAAACTCAGCGATGTCCTGGACACCTTATGTTCCTACATCATCGTTGTCATGCTCGGCGCCATGGTCATCATCACCGGCGCCCAGATCGTCTGCCGTATGGCATTTACCGCTCTCTCCTGGAGTGAGGAAGCAACCCGTTATCTTTTAGTCTGGTCCTCATTCTTAGGTGCAAGCTGTGTATACAAACACAGCGGCCATATCTCCATCACCTTCATCCAGGATATGGTTCCGGCCGCATTCAGTAAGATCTTAAAACTTCTCGTCCATGTGATCTGCTGCATCCTCTTCGTTGTTGTGATCATCTATGGAATGAAATACTTCGGAAAACAGGGAAATCAGCTGTCCGCAGCGATGCGTCTTCCCATGAAATACATTTACCTCTGCATCCCGGTCGGATGCGGCCTCATGTTCGTCCATGCAGTAGATGCAGTTCTCGGACTCTTATTCGGAAAGGAGGAGGCATAAAATGGCAGCATTATTATTTATTTCCTTTATCGTTCTGCTCCTGATCGGTGTTCCGGTCGCATTCGCGATCGCAGCCGCAGCTCTCCTCGTTCTCTTAAAAGGCGATGTAAAGCTCCTGATCCTCGTGCAGCGTATGTTCGCCAGCACCGATTCCTTCTCCCTGATCGCGGTTCCGTTCTTCATCTTTGCCGGTGATCTTCTCGCAAAAGGTAAGGTTTCCAAGGTGCTCGTTGAGTTTGCTGAGTCTCTGCTCGGTATGTTAAAGGGCGGTCTTTCCATCGTATCCGTCCTTGCAGGTATGTTCTTCGCAGCGATCTCCGGTTCCGGTGCCGCTACAACAGCAGCTGTCGGCGCGACTCTGATCCCGGAGTTAAAGAAACGTGGTTATCGTGAAGACTCCGCGGCTGCCCTGATCGCAGCTGCCGGAACGATTGGTGTCGTTATCCCGCCGTCCGTTCCGATGGTCCTTTACGCCGTTATCTCTGAGGACAGTGTCAACACCCTGTTCCGCAACGGTTTCATCCCGGGTGCTTTGATGGGTGTGATCCTCGTTGCGATCTCCCTCTACCAGGCACGCAAGTTTAACTACCCGAAGGGAAAGCCTTTCTCCGTAGGAAACGTGCTCCACACCTTCAAGGAAGCGATCTGGGGAATCTTAATGCCGCTGATCATTCTCGGCGGAATCTTCTCCGGTTACTTCACACCGTCTGAGGCGGCTGCCGTAGCGGTTATCTACGCGATCTTCGTCTCCTTCTTTATCTACCGCGACCTTGATTTCAAGGGTCTCGTTGAGATCATGAAGGGAAGTGCAAAGACATCTGCCGTTATCATGATCATCATCGCATGCAGCGGTCCGTTCGGCTGGGTTCTCGCAAACTACAAGATCCCGGAAGCCATCGCAAGCGGAGTATTGGGAATCTCCACAAACAAGTATGTGATCATGTTCCTGATCTCCCTGATCATCCTGCTCGCCGGAGTCTTCATGGAGACCTCCTCCGCGATCATTATTCTTTCCCCGGTGTTCCTGCCGCTTGTCAAGGCCATGGGCATCAGCACCGTACATTTTGGAATCCTCTTCGTAGTTGGTATCGCCATCGGCATGATCACACCGCCGGTTGCCATCAACCTCTTCGTTGCTTCCGGTATCACGGGACTTCCGATCGAGCGGATCTCCAAATCTGTTATCCCGTACCTGATCGGACTGATCATCGTATTCTTCATGATCGTATATGTTCCGCTTCTGATCCCGGGACTTATGTAATCGTATAAGAAATCATAATACGCAAAAAAAGTCCGCCAAACCTTTCGATTTGGCGGACTTTCTATTTCCCCATTCACAAGCCGCTCTCTGCAGCTATATCTTTTTGCAGGACCTGCGCCAGGCTGTCACTCCGGACAAGTTTCCCGGAAAACTAAACTGCCTGCGCTTCCTCCAGTGTGGTTGTCTCGTACTTGTCGAGGATCACTCTCTGGATCATGTCCCGTGTTCCGGAATTGATCGGATGGGCGATATCGCGGTATTCGCCGTCAGCAGCTTTTCTGCTCGGCATCGCGATAAACAGGCCTTTCTCCCCTTCAATGACCTTAATATCATGGATCACAAACTCGTTGTCCAGTGTGATGGACACGATCGCCTTCATCTTTCCCTCTTTCTCAATTCTTCTCACACGTACATCTGTTACCTGCATAATAACCTCCCCCATCTGCGCTCCCCGCAGATTTTATGTAATCACCGGCCAGTCAATATTTGAATGCCTGTCTTTCTGCCTTTGCCGCACCGTCCGGAATATCCCGTCTCCGAACTGCGGCACCCTTTTTACAGGGTATATCTCTCGTTCTTCTCGATCACGATCTTCACATCGTCCGGCTTTCCGATATACGTCGTATTCGCGCGGATCGTATCACGGCTCTCAACGATGCAGTTCTCGATAACGGTATTATCCCCAATATACACGTCATTTAAGATGATCGAATTCTTGATGATACAGTTGTTTCCGATATAGACCTTCTTAAACAGAACAGAATTCTCTACCGTTCCGTTTAAGATACAGCCGCTGGATACGAGGCTGTTCTTCACGGACGCGCCCGGATTGTATTTTGCCGGCGGAAGATCATCCACCTTGGAATAGATATCCGGATACTCCTTAAAGAAGTAGCTGCGCACTTCCGGTTTTAAGAAGTCCATATTGGTCTGGTAGTAAGCATCGACGGATGCGATGTTGTTCCAGTATGTATTCAGCTTGTACGCATAGATCCGCTTGAGGCCCTTGTAGCGTACCAGAATGTCCTGTACGAAGTCATATCTGTCCTCGTTCGCGCAGCGCTCGATAAGCTCGATCAGCTGACGGCGGCGGACAACATAAATACCGCAAGAGATCGTGTGGGAATCAGCCACCATCGGCTTCTCCTCAAACTCAACGATCCGTCCGTCCGCGTTCGTCTTCACCATACCGAAGCGGGTCACATCCACATCGCCCGGCATGTCCTTGCAGACAACCGTGATATCGGCTTTCTTTTCGATATGATATTCCAGAACCTTATTGTAGTCCAGCTTATAGATACCGTCTCCGGCAGCGATCACTACATATGGTTCGTGGCTTCTCTTTAAAAAGTCCAGATTCTGGTAGAGCGCGTCCGCTGTTCCGCGGTACCAGTCGCTGTGCTCCGCCGTGATCGTCGGAGTGAATACATACATTCCGCCCTGTTTTCTTCCGAAATCCCACCATTTGGAAGAGCTTAAATGTTCATTTAAGGAGCGGGAATTATACTGTGTCAGTACGGCAACGCTCTGGATATGAGAGTTGCTCATATTGCTTAACGCAAAATCCACGCTTCGGAAACTGCCCGCGATCGGCATCGCCGCGATCGCTCTCTTATTGGAAAGTTCGCGCATCCGCTTGCTGTTTCCGCCTGCTAAAACAATACCGATTGCTCTCATACGATTCCACCTGCCTTTATAATGTAGCCGCCACTCTCAAGCTCGCCATTCGGATAATCTTCCGCAGCCGTCGCGCCTGAAATTGCTGTATTCTTGCCGATCTTTACGTTTTCCGGAATTACGGAATGTTCGCCGACCGTAACAAGATCAAACTGGTAAACCTTCTGGTCGTATTTGCTCGGTGCGTATTCTCCGACGCCAAGGTGTGCTCCAGCTCCGACCTTTACGTCCTCGGCAATGATGGACTTTTCGACCATAGCACCTTTTCCGATCACGCTGTCCTGCATGATGATCGAATCCTTGACCACGGCGCCCTCCTCAATCACAACTCCGGAACCGATAACGGAATTCGTCACCTCTCCGTAGATCTCAGAACCCTCTCCGATGATACATTTTGTGATCTTTGCGTCAGAAGAGATATACTGCGGCGGGATACGGTCGCTCTTTGTGTAGATCTTCCAGTATTCCTCATACAGGTTGAATTCCGGAATAATGTCGATGAGCTCCATATTTGCTTCCCAGTAGGAACCGAGAGTTCCGACATCTTTCCAGTAGCCATTGTACTCATATGCAAAGATCCGTTTGCCCTGCTCGAAGCAGTACGGAATCACATGCTTTCCAAAGTCACAGCCCGGCTCTTCCGAAAGCTTGATAAGAGCTTCCTTTAATGCCTTCCAGCTGAAGATATAAATACCCATGGAAGCGAGGTTGCTTCTCGGATTCTTCGGTTTTTCCTCAAATTCCGTGATCCGGTTGTTGTCATCCGTGATCAGGATTCCGAAACGGCTTGCTTCCTCGATCGGTACCGGCATAGCGGCAATCGTGACATCCGCATTATTCGCTTTGTGATATTCCAGCATGACCTCATAATCCATTTTGTAGATGTGGTCACCGGAAAGGATCAGAACGTATTCCGGATTGTAGGACTCCATGTACTCCAGATTCTGGTAGATCGCATTTGCGGTTCCAGTATACCAGTCGCTGCCTTTGCTTCTCTCGTAAGGCGGAAGAACCGTAACGCCGCCGACGTTGCGGTCTAAGTCCCACGGAATACCAATTCCAATGTGCGCGTTTAAACGTAAGGGCTGGTACTGGGTCAATACTCCCACAGTATCAACACCAGAGTTGATGCAGTTGCTGAGCGGGAAATCAATAATTCTGTACTTTCCGCCGAAGGAGACGGCCGGTTTTGCCACTTTCTGTGTTAACACACCGAGACGGCTTCCCTGTCCTCCTGCCAACAGCATCGCTATCATCTCTTTTTTTACCATGATATCACCTCTTGCTGCTCTTTTTGTCCCATACACTAGTTTCTTAGATGGTGACTCTATTATAACATACTTTTTAGAAGATGTGAACAAACTTTTCATCCTTTCAATCCCAATTTTGTGTATATTCTGACATTTTTTTCTTTTTGTATGATACGCAATACAATACCTATGTTCCTGCTTGGTTACATAAGTACCAAAAATGCTGATTCAAAATTGTATAAACCTATTAATATGCAGGATTAAAGGAAAAGAGTGATGACGTATCACAGAATCTATGTTAATATAGTAGATACACTACCTGTGCGGGGGATTTCACAGGGAGAGAATACAATTATGGGGGGATAAGCCATGGAGAAAAAAAAGGGCTTCCAGATGCCGCACACTTACATCATCATTTTTGGTGTCATTCTGTTCGCGGCTCTGCTCACCGTATTTATCCCGTTGGGTAAATACGACACAAAAGAAATCACGTATATGCAGAACGGCGTGGAAAAAACAAGAACCGTTCTGGATCCGGAAAGCTTCCAGTATATTCTGGATGAAAACGGAAACAAGGTGACCAAAGCAGCTCCGATCTTCGGAACCGAAGACTTTGGCGGTCAAGGAATTTTAAACTATGTATTCGAAGGTATGACCGTCGGCGATAAGAATGGTACCGCTGTCGGAATCATCGCCTTCATTCTGGTCGTAGGCGGTGCCTTCGGTATCGTTCTCCGGACAGGAGCGATAGAAAGCGGCATTATGCGGGTCATCGCTTTGACAAACGGACGAGAGATCCTTCTGATCCCGATCCTCGTAGTCCTGTTCTCCCTCGGAGGCGCAGTCTTCGGTATGGGTGAGGAGGCAATCCCGTTCGTTATGATCCTCGTACCGATGTTTATCGCAATGGGATATGACGCAGTTGTCGGAATTATGTGCTCCTACGTATCTACACAGATCGGCTTCGGTTCTTCCTGGCAGAATCCGTTCGGACTGGCTGTTGCCCAGGGTGTTGCCGGTATTCCGGTCATGTCCGGTGCATGGTTCCGTATCCCGTTATGGATCTTCTTCACAGGACTTACGATCGTCTTCACAATGCGCTACGCAGTAAAGATCAAGAAAGATCCGCAGCTCTCCGTTGCGTATGAATCTGACGAAGAATACAGAAAAGAATTCGCAAAGAACGGCAAAGAGATGCCGCCGTTCACTCTCGGCCACAAGCTTGTTCTCCTCACGGTCGCTGCCTGCATGGTATGGACGATCTGGGGCGTTGTAAGCGAGGGCTACTATATCCCGGAGATCGCTTCCCAGTTCTTCGTGATGGGTCTCGTTTCCGGTATCATCGGCGTTGTATTCAAGCTGAATGACATGAAAGTAAATGATATCGCAAAATCCTTCGACCACGGTGCCGCCGATCTTTTAGGCGCTGCAATGTGTGTCGGAATGGCGCAGGGCATCATCATCATCCTTGGCGGCACAAGCGCAACCGACGGTACAGTCTTAAATACGATCCTTCACAGCATCAGTGACGGAATGCAGAATTTCCCGCCGGTGATCTCCGCATGGTTTATGTATATCTTCCAGTCCGTGTTCAACTTCTTCGTTGTATCCGGTTCCGGACAGGCTGCCCTTACCATGCCGATCATGGCTCCTCTCGCCGATCTTGTCGGTGTCGAGAGACAGGTTGCTGTTGTTGCGTACCAGCTTGGTGACGCCTTCACAAACTTCATCGTTCCAACCTCCGGCTGCCTCTTAGGTGCGCTGGCTGCGGCAAAGCTCGACTGGGGCAAATGGGCAAAATTCCAGATCAAATTCCAGGCTGTCCTGTTTGCATTCGGATCCATCGCTGTAATCCTTGCCGTTGTGATCGGTCTCTCATAAAAACCGGTCTGCCTTCGGTATCAGCCATCCAAAGCTCATTCAGGCATAACAAAAACTCCGTCTCATCCGCGATCGAGTCATGCGGATGAGACGGAGTTTTTTTGAACGCTTCCCGATGAGGATAGTTATTAGACTTCGTTACTTTCAGCCAACTTATCTCTCATAGCCTAGCCTCATATGTGATTTTTGTCCGTCGGACCGGAGATTTGCCGACAGCTTCCTTCAGATTCCACCTCACAATGGACACCCTTGCTGTTCGGCTCTACACTTCCCATTATCCGGGCGTGTTCGGGACTCTCACCCATTAGTGCATAATGTCATAAACCACACCGCAGAAGATCTTTACTGCATTCGGAAGAACCTGCTCGTCGATATCGAAGATGCGGCTGTGACCCGGACCAGCTTCGTGGGTGAGGACGCGCATGAAGGTCGCCTGTCCGCCCTGTTCCTGGACGCGGTTCATCATATAGGAGACATCCTCGCTGCCGCCGTTTTTGCTGCTCATTTCCTTCGCAACCGGCAGATGGAGATCTTCCTCGCAGACTCTCTTCACCCGCTCCATCAGCGCTTCACTGCTCGTCAGGGAGTTTGCCGCGCCCATAAGCTTCATCTCGCAGGTGCATCCGTGCATTTTTGCCGCGCTCTCGATAATGTTCACTGCGTAATTTTTCATGTACTCGTTGATCTCGGTGGTCTCACCGCGAACCTCGATCTCCATCTTCGCCTCGTCCGCGATAACATTCCGTCCGCTTCCGGCGACAACGGTTCCCACATTTACTCTGGACACGCCGCCGGAGTGACGCGGAATCGCATAAAGGTTTAAGATCGCCGTTCCCACTGCCAGCATGACATTCCGTCCAACCTCCGGAGATCCGCCCGCATGGGAAGATTTTCCGTGGAAGATCACATCATATTTTGTCGTTGCGAGAGAGCCATAGCTTCCCGGAATTACCACTGCCGGATCGTCCTCTTTCTTATTCGTCACATGAGAGCCGATCAGGTAATCCACACCGTCAAGATGCCCGTTATCAACGATGGATTTCGCGCCGCGGACACCCTCTTCCGCCGGCTGGAAAATCAGTTTCACGGTTCCATGGAGCTGATCCTTAATAGACATCAGGACTTTCGCCACACCGAGACCAATGGTGGCATGTCCATCATGTCCGCAGGCATGCATGAAGCCTTCATTTACGGAGTTAAATCCCTCTTTCGCCGGTCTGTGGCTCGGATCATGCTCCTCGAATACGCCGAGGGCATCGATATCAAACCGCATGGCAACCGTCGGGCCCTCGCCGCAGCGCAGGATTCCGATCACTCCGGTCATTCCTCCCTTTGTGTATTTCACGAACTCCGGATCTGCCCCCTGGGCAACCGCGCGCTCATACTGTTCCTCTAACTTTTCCTCAGACGGAACGCCCATTCTGGAATCCTTTTTGCAGACCTGATCTCCGACAAGAACTTCATATCCGAGCTCTGTCAGTTTCCGTGCAATAATGGACGATGTCCTCATCTCAAACCAGCCCGGCTCCGCGTACTTATGAAAGTCACGTCTCTGCGCTGTAAGGTCACCCGCCATCTCATCGCTCATGGTCTTGATCCGATCGTAAATATTCATTCGTTTGCCCTCCCGTGTGATGTTTTTCTCTATTATAATGGATATTCACTGTAAATTCTACAAAAATATTTTATTTATCCGGATACTTTACTTACTTTTTGTCTTTTTATCTGATTTTATCTGTTTCCCATGCGCAGAAAAATGTGCGGGAAAAGTGCGAAAAGCCCCGTCTTATGCCCATTTTTCCTTGAATCCACACACAAAATACGCTATACTAGTAGCAGATTGCATTTAAAAAGAAGAGACTATGTAACACACTGTTACAGGAGATGTATTTAGAAGGAGAAACAATCATGCAGTTGACAACAGTCAAAGAGCTCTTTAAAGAGCGTGAGAAATATTTAGACAAGGAGATCACCGTCGGTGGCTGGATCCGCAGCATCCGTGACTCCAAGGCATTCGGCTTTATCGTATTAAACGATGGTACAAGCTTCGATACCTTACAGATCGTTTACCATGATACAATGGCAAACTTCGCTGAAGTTTCCAAGTTAAACGTCGGCGCTTCCATCATCGTAAAAGGTACTCTCGTTGCAACACCGGAGGCAAAGCAGCCGTTCGAGATCCAGGCGACAGAGGTTGTTGTTGAAGGCGCTTCCAGCGCGGATTACCCGCTCCAGAAAAAGCGTCACACCTTCGAATACCTTCGTACGATCCCGCACCTTCGTGCGCGTACCAACACCTTCCAGGCTGTATTCCGTGTGCGTTCCCTGATCGCCTACGCGATCCACCAGTACTTCCAGGAGCAGGGCTTCGTCTATGTCCACACACCTCTGATCACATCCAGTGACTGTGAAGGCGCAGGCGAGATGTTCCAGGTAACAACTCTCGATCTCGATAACGTCCCGAAGACTGAGGACGGCGCAGTTGATTACAGCGAGGACTTTTTTGGAAAGCATACAAGCCTTACCGTAAGCGGACAGTTAAACGCTGAGACCTACGCAATGGCATTCCGCAATGTTTATACCTTCGGACCGACCTTCCGTGCTGAGAATTCCAACACGACCCGTCATGCTGCCGAGTTCTGGATGATCGAGCCGGAGATGGCATTCGCTGATCTTGATGACAATATGACTGTGGCAGAGGGCATGTTAAAATATGTCATCCGCTACGTTCTTGAGAACGCTCCGTCTGAGATGAACTTCTTCAACCAGTTCGTCGACAAGGGACTTCTCGACCGTTTAAACAACGTATTAAATTCCGAATTCGGCCGTGTTACCTACACAGAGGCTGTCAAGCTCCTCGAAGAGCACAACGACGAGTTCGATTACAAGGTATTCTGGGGCTGCGATCTCCAGACGGAGCATGAGCGCTATCTGACTGAGAAGATCTTCAAGAAACCGGTATTCGTTACCGACTACCCGAAGGAGATCAAGGCGTTCTACATGAAGTTAAATCCGGATGGAAAGACAGTTGCCGCTGTGGACTGCCTCGTTCCGGGTATCGGCGAGATCATCGGCGGAAGCCAGCGTGAGGACGATTACGACAAGCTTCTCGCCCGCATGAATGAGCTCGGATTAAAACCGGAAGACTACGGCTTCTATCTCGACCTCAGAAAATACGGCAGTGTCCGCCACTCCGGTTTCGGTCTCGGCTTCGAGCGCTGCGTGATGTACCTCACAGGAATGGGCAATATCCGTGACGTGATCCCGTTCCCGCGTACCGTTAATAACTGCGAGTTATAAGGAAAAACAGCAGCCCGCCGCGTCCTTTCGATGCATGGCAGCCGCAGGGAGCGCACAGACGATCTGTTGCGCTCCTTTTCGATTTTTCCTGATCTTTTACACTGGGAGGAACCTATGAAATTTATCCACACCGCCGATATCCACTGGGGCATGATCCCGGACAGTGATAAGCCCTGGGGCAAAAAGCGGGAACAGGCGATCCGACTGACATTCCAGGGAATCATTGAGGACGCGAGAGACTCCCGCGCCGATCTCCTTCTGATCTCCGGCGATCTGTTCCACCGCCAGCCGCTGGCCCGCGACTTAAAGGAAGTCAACTATCTGTTCTCTACGATCCCCGGGACCAGAGTTGTCATCATTGCCGGAAACCATGACCGGATCCGGAAGAGTTCCGCACTCCTCAGCTTTACCTGGGCGCCGAACGTGACATTTCTGATGGACGAGGACCTCTCTTCCGTCTATTTTGAGGAGCTGAACACAGAAGTTTACGGATTCAGCTATCACACTGCCGAGATTACCGAGGCAAAGGCCGACAACATCTCTCTTCCGGCATCCCGACGTACCCGGATCCTCATGCTCCATGGCGGTGATGCAAAGCATGTTCCTTTTGACCGGAATGCACTGGCTGCATCCCCGTTCTCCTATATCGCCCTTGGGCATATCCACAAGCCGGAGGTTCTCCTGGAAAACCGCATGGCCTACGCAGGTTCCCCGGAACCGCTCGACATGACGGAGACCGGACCGCACGGATATTTTGTCGGGGAAATCGACACCGCGAGCGGTCATGTGACCTCCCTGCAGTTTAAGGAAGTCTGCCAGGCCCAGTATATCCCGTTAGTGGTCAATGTAACTCCTCAGACGACCAACACCGAGCTCTCCCAGATCATCGCCGACGAGATCCGCAAGCGCGGCGCGGGCAATATCTATCGTTTCCGCATCCGCGGCATGCGGGATCCTGATATCAGTTTTGACCTGGATCTTCTCTCCGGTCAGTGGAATATCATCGAGATCCTGGATGAATCGGAACCGCAGTATGATTTCCACGCATTGTTCGCGGAACATCCGAGCGACATGATCGGCTTTTATATCCAGGCGCTCATGAAGGAAGATATGAGTCCTGTGGAGAAAAAAGCGCTTTATTACGGGATCCACGCCCTGCTTATGACAAAAGACGAAAGGAGTCAGCCATGAGATTACTCGAATTACATATCAACGGGTTCGGAAAATTTCATGACCGGACCATCTCCTTCAACGACGGGATCAACATTATCTACGGAAAGAACGAAGCCGGAAAATCCACGCTCCACACCTTTATCCGCGGCATACTCTTCGGGATCGAGCGCGGGCGGGGACGGGCGGCAAAGAATGACCTGTATACAAAGTACGAACCGTGGGAAAACAGCGGGACCTACGAAGGCTGGCTGAGACTGGAAAAAGATGGGACCATCTACCGCATCGAGCGGCGGTTCCGGAAAGAAAATAAGTCTTTAAAGATCATCAATGAGACAAAAGGTCTTGAGGAGAACGCAAGTCCGGAGTTTATCTCCAGGCTCTTAAACGGGCTCACTGAGACCATGTACAATAACACGATCAGCATCGGCCAGCTGAAGAGCGCCACCGAGGACGGAATGGTGACGGAACTTAAGAATTACATTGCCAACATGAATACCACCGGCAATATTTCCTTAAATATCACAAAAGCCACCGCATTCCTGCGCAACCAGAAACGTTCGCTCGAAGCCGGGCTGATCCCGGAGGCAAGCCGGGAATTCACCTCTCTTCTCGCTGAGATCCGGAATATTGAATCCGAGATCGCCGGCCCGGAATACGAGAACCAGCTCGCCTCCTACCAGAATATGCGGACCCAGGTCAATGGACTGATCGAAAATACCCAGACACAGAAAAAGGATCTGGACGAGAAACTCGCAAACGGAAAGAAAGTCCTGGCAGACAATGGTTTTACAGACCAGGCTTCCGTGGATGCGATGTCCTCCAATGCAGAAAAATTATACAGTGAATACAATATGCTGAATATGGAGTGCAGCAAGAAGTCCAGAAAAGTCCTGTCCGCGCTTACGGCCGTTCTCGGGATCGCAGGACTCGGGGCAGCGGCGGCTCTTGGATATTTCAATCTCACCGCATATCTCCCTGTCTGCGGAGCTTCTGTGGCGGCGGCTGTGATCTTTTTTATCATCTCCCTGATCTTCCGTCAGAAAGATAAAGAATATCACAAAATGTGCGACAGCACCTCGGCGGAACTTGGCGCTCTTCTTGCGAGACATCTCGGAGATTCCGCAGTGTCCGAAGATGCCATGAACGCATTCCGCGCGCGGATGGGCGAATTTTCGAAGCTCTGTGATATGGTCGCCCAGTCCGAGGCGGAGATCCGGAAATTTCTGGAAGATCTGAGCAATCTCCAGACAAAACAGGCCGGCTGCAGCGAGATGATCGAGAAACAGCAGCGGACCCAGTGGGAGTTGGAAAAAAAGCTGGAACACTTGAGCAACTGCAAGAATAAAGCGAAAGCGTTAAAGCGGACTCTCGCGGAGAATGACCGCATCCACGATGAGATCGTCGCCATCGACCTCGCCCAGGAGACCATGGCAGACCTCTCCTCCACGATCCGGGATTCTTTCGGACTCTATCTGAACAAAGAGGCGTCCCAGTATATCACCGGCATCACCGGCGGGATCTACGACAGCATGAGCATCGACGAGAATCTGAACGTCTTCCTGAACACGAAGACAAAGCTCGTCCCGCTCGAAAACGTCAGCAGCGGAACCATGGACCAGGTCTATCTCGCCCTGCGCCTTGCCGCCGCAAAGCTTCTCACGGGGTCCGGCTCCGAATCCGGAGGTTTTCCGCTGATCTTCGACGACAGCTTTACCCAGTACGATGATGATCGCCTGAAAACAGCTCTCGAATGGCTCGCCTCCGCCTACGGCGGTCAGATCATCATCTTTACCTGCCACCGCCGCGAAGCACAGATGCTGCGCGCAAGACAGGTGCCGTTTCAGTTGATCGAGATGTAGGATCCTGTCCTGGCCGATCCGTAATTGTTCAGCACCTTCCCGGCTGCGAACAAAAATCCACGTTTTCTGCAAAAAATGGGGCTGTCGCATTAGCAAATATTTTTTGCTGGGCGGCAGCCCTGCTTTATGCCC
>ERZ1106964.906-NODE-906-length-25148-cov-4.915156_pt1 | contig 25148 bp, 23 predicted proteins | sample MGYA00403682_ERZ1106964 | MGnify/ENA primary metagenome ERZ1106964 (study PRJEB35170, sample SAMEA104062451) | human gut metagenome | biome: human gut; feature: human-associated habitat; material: faeces | place: Denmark | collected 2013-04-10 ...
TTGCCTCTGTGAGGTCTGCACCGGATTCATCCTTGAGAGACTCTGTGAGGTCTGCATCTATTCTCATGAACTTGTAGTGGTCATTTCTCTGCTCAAGCTGTGTGATGAATGAGGTATCAATATTGTGGTCAAGGATAACAGCGTTCATGCCCTGCTCCTTGAACAGCTTGATATACTGACCCTGCTGTACTACATCTGTGACATAGTAAACTGTATTTTTCTCAGGCTCCTTGTTTTCATCAGTGTTGGTTGAGCTGTCTGCATTTTCATCAGTATTGTCAGCTTTCTTTGTATCATCAGAAGCATCGGCACTTTCTGCATCTGTTTTTTCAGCGCTTCCAGCCCCAGCATCACCGCAATACCAAGCGCGAACCAGAGGACATGAAAATCGGAAAGCGTCATGACGCGCACTGAGCTGGCGCTCTCAACAACATCATGTCAGAATGTTGCACCCGGGATTTAAGCGAAGGTTAAACGTCCGGTTTTATCTATGCCTGATAGTAGGCCAGCTGCCGATCCAGCCCCCGCTCCAGCAGCGCATAGGCAGCATCGCCGTCCTGCCGTTCGATCGCATCAACAAACTGCGTCAGCAGATTCACCGCAGACTCCAGTCCGGCAGTGCGCAGATGCCGTTCCCAGAGGGCGATCGACCCTTCGCGCACCGCGTTCATCGTGAGCGGCAACATTGCGCTGCAGCTGCATTGACAGATCCGAAGATGGAACTGCTGAAAACGTTCTGCTAACCCGGTGTAGGTCATTGCACCGGATGCAATATCGTCACCAATCCGCTCTATGTCTGCCCGCAGCGCGGCAATATCCGCCTGCGTCCGGCATTTTGCAAGCCGCCGGAGCGCGAAGCTCTCCACTACAAGACGAAAATCGAGAATCACCGCGACCGTATCTGCGTCGAGGTGGTTGCCGTTGAAGCGCACGATTGCATTGAACGTCTCAAGACTGCCGGTCACCATGTAATCCGCAACATATGTTCCGCTCTGCGGCTTGATCGTCACAAGCCCGATGCGTGCGAGCTCCGCAAGGCCGGAGTGTGCCACGGATTTACTCACGCCCATCTGCTCTGCCAGCTGCCGCTCCGGCGGCAGATGCTCGCCGACCCGCAGCTCCCCCGACTGGATCATGTCCGCCAGACGCCGCACAAACAGTTCACACATCGTCGGCATCGTCGGCGCAACGATCTTCCCAAAATCATGTATCGTGTTTCCTCCGTTGAAATTGGTCGAACCAAGACCAATTTCATTTTTCCGTATTCATCTTTACCAGAATATGCGTGAAATTTCCGGCACTGCTCTGAAATCCCAAAGAATGCCGATGTTTGAATTGACATCTTCTGAGTTTCGTCGTTTCATTTAAATTTTGTCAACCAGTTTTACAGGCAATCTACAGGGAAGTCAATCAGGGAAGGAAGGAATGACATGGCTGAAAGGAAAGCACTGAAGCTTCTGTGCAAAAAGATCACGGACCGCATGCCGGTCGCGCTGGGTCTGGAAAAGGTAACGGAGGAATTCCCGGAATATCTAGGGCTGAAAAACGTCGTGACGGATGAAATGGCGGAAGTCGCCGTCATCATGGACAAGCGCGTACCGATCGCGGCAGCAGAAGTCGCCAAAAAGTGCGGCAAAACGCTCGCACGCACGGAAGAGCTGCTGGAAGAGCTGGCTCTGCGCGGTGTGATTGAATACAACTGGGAAAACGAAGATCATCACAAGCAGTACGTGCTGCCCATGTTCGTACCCGGCAGCGCAGAATATATGAATATGAATCTGGACACGGTCACGGCGCACCCGGAAGTGGCGACGATGTTCGAGCGGATGTCCCGCCTGCCGCTGGAAAAGATCACGCCCATGGTGCCGCCCGGAGGTGCCGGCATCGGCATGCACGTCGTCCCGGTCGAAAAAGCGATCACATCGGAACAGAAATCGGTCGATCTGGAGCATCTGTCTCACTGGCTGGATAAGTACAACGGCAAGTGTGCAGTCGGCGCCTGCTCCTGCCGCCGTTCCCGTCGGGTCCGCGACGAAGGCTGCGGCCATCTGGAAGAGGATATGTGCATTGCCGTCGGCGACATGGCGACCTACGCCATCGAGACCAACAAGGCCCGTCCTGCAACGCGCGAAGAAGTCATGGAGATCCTGCAGCGCGCCGAGGGCAACGGCTTTGTACATCAGATCACGAACATTGACGGTGAGGATAAGATCCTCAGTATCTGCAACTGCTGCGTCTGCTCCTGCTATGCGCTGCGCACCAGCCAGCTGTTCAACACGCCGAACATGTCCGCTTCCGCTTACCGCGCGCACGTCGATCCGGAAAAATGCGTTGCCTGCGGCCAGCGTGCCGAGGTATGCCCTGCGGGCGCCGCCAAGCTCGGACAGAAGCTGTGCACGAAGGATGGCCCGATCGTCTATCCGAAACAGGTACTGCCGGATGAGACCAAATGGGGCCCGGAGATGTGGAACGAAAATTAACGCGACGACAATCCGTCCGCCAACTGCTACGACACCGGCACAGCCCCCTGCAAGAGCAACTGTCCGGCACACATTGCCGTTCAGGGCTATATCCGCATGGCAACCGAAGGCCGCTACATGGATGCGCTCAAGCTCATCAAAAAAGAGAACCCCTTCCCCACCGTCTGCGGCCACATCTGCAACCGCCGCTGCGAACAGGCCTGCACCCGCGGCAGCGTGGACCGCGCCGTTGCCATCGACGAGATAAAGAAATTCATCGCAGAGCAGGAGCTGCATGCCGACAAGCGCTACGTGCCGAAGATGCTCAATCAGCGCAACATTCCGTTCACGGAGAAGATCGCCGTCATCGGCGGCGGCAACGTCTCCATCGATGTCGCCCGTGCGGCGCTTCGTCTCGGTGCGGAGAAGGTCTACCTTGTCTATCGCCGCGGCGAGAGTGAGCTGAAAGCCGACCGTGATGAGATCGAGGATGCGCTCGCCGAGGGCATGGAGCTCAAGCTCCTGCGCGCGCCGTCAGAAATCGTCGGCAAGAACGGCAAGGTCTCCGCGATCCGCCTGGAAATCATGGAACTCGGCGAGACCGACGCTTCCGGCCGCCGTGCCCCGGTCGGCACCGGCGAATATGAGACATGGAATGTGAACACAGTCATCGGCGCCATCGGTCAGTGCGTAGATTGGGTTGCGCTGCTTGACGGGGAAAACGTGGAGCTGCGCAAAAACGGTACTGCCGTCTGCGACGGTCTCACCCTTCAGACCGCGCAGCCGGATATCTTCGTCGGCGGCGACGTGGCCACCGGGCCGAAATTTGCGATCGACGCCATTGCCGCCGGCAAGGAAGCCGCCATTTCCCTACACCGCTATGTACACGAAGGTCAGAGCCTGACGATCGGCCGTAACCGCCGCTCGTACCCCGAACTGGACAAGCGCAATGTTGCTCTGCCGACGGAGTGCTTCGATGCTCCGGCGCGTCAGGTGCCCGCAGCGCTCCCCGGTGCGCAGGCACGCAAGACGTTCCGTGACCCGCGCTGCACATTCACAGAAGAGCAGGTCAAAATGGAAGCGTCCCGCTGCCTTGGCTGCGGTGTGAGCGTCGTTGATACCAATCGCTGCATTGGCTGCGGTGTGTGTACGACCAAGTGCGAGTTTGACGCCATCCACCTGCGCCGCGACCACCCGGAGGCAACCAAAATGATCCGCTCCGAGGACAAGATGAAGGCCATCCTCCCATACATGATCAAGCGCGCTGCCAAGATCAAAGTCTAAGAACTGCGCAGCAAGCACAGCTGAAGGCATTTATAACAGATAGATCCCCGCCGTCGCCCTTTCAGGCCACGGAGGGGATCCCCCTTTTAAAGCGCCAAGCGCTCCGGCTGAAACGGCCGGGGCGCTTGTGCATTGCTGTGTGTTACTCGATCGCGATGGTGGTGTGCTTTGGAAGCTCCTTCGGCGCCGCCTTCGGGACGCTGATCTTCAGAATGCCATCCTCGAACTTCGCGGAGACATCTGCGGATTTCACATCGGCGCCGACGTAGAAGCTGCGGCTCATGGAACCAGCGTAACGCTCCTGACGCAGGAACTTGCCCTTCTTATCGGACGCGTCCTTGTCCAAGCCCTTGGCAGCGCTGATCGTCAGGTAACCATCCTGCAGATTGACTGTCACTTCATCCTTCTTGAAGCCCGGCAGATCCACGTCCAGCTCGTACGAGCCATCCAGTTCGCGGACATCGGTCTTCATCAGATTTCTGGCATGCTTGCCATACAGCTCACTGCTGACCTGCGGCATCATACGGCCGAAATCAAAGAAATCGGACAGCGAATCATCAAACAGGTTTTCACCAAAAATGCTCGGCAACATAAGTCATTCCTCCATTCAAACCTTTCGTAGGCGCTGGGGAAAAACTCCACGCGTTGGCGAACTCTGTTACCGTTTGTACAACAATGCCCGATCTCCGGAGTCCTCTGAAGGTTCTCCCTCATCGATCGTCTTCATCATAGCACGCTTTTTAGCACTGTCAAGAAGAGAGTGCCAGTATTCATAAAAGGCGCCATATTTGTTCACAAAATATGTGATTTTTACAAAACAGCACGCTTTTGGCAGGCTGAGCAGCCCGCAAAGCCGCGAGTGAAACGGCTATTGCACCAGCAAAAAGGCACCGATACAAATCGCCGCGATCCCGAGACATTTTTCCACGGTGATGCGTTCATGGAGCAGCAGCGCAGAAAAAATCAAAGACCATACATAAGTGATTGCTGTCAGCGGGTAGACGATCGAATAGGCATAGTGGTGCAAAAGCACGATGTTCATCAATGCACCCGCAAGATAAAAACAGCCGCCGAGCCAAATTTTCGGTGTCGTGAAAACAGAACGGATCCCGGTGATTCTCACGGCCCCGGTTTTCAAAAAGAGCGCGCCGAGCGCACCGCACAGCGTCATGATAAGGACGCAGAAGAAGAATTTCATGGTTCTTTCACCCCGCTGCGTACGATCACGATCAGGCCGAGAAGGATGGCAAGAAGGCCGATCATCTTCATAACCGAAATGGATTCCTGCAGGAAAATACGCCCAAGCACAAAGGACAGCACATATCCGGCGCCGAGCATCGGGTGGAGAACGGAAAGATCCCCATAGTTCATGGCAAGGAGCATAAGCAGCGCGCCGACGCCATAAAGAGCGAACCCTGCGAGAAGAAACAGAACGGAACCGGTCGCGGATAGTTTCCAGAAAAGCTGCCCAACGCAAGTGGAAAAGGAAGAAATGAGCATGAGCAGAACGCCGCGCAGAATCGGCCGCGTAGAATCAGATCGTTTCATAGTATCACACCAAATAAATGAGAGCGCCGATTATGAGCGCAAACGCCGCAATCAGGCGCAAAAGCGTTTTATCCCGAAAAATGACCTCAACGGGGTCACCGTCGGAATTGCCGTCAATGGTCAGGAAGTATTTAAGACACAGGCAGATAACAAGAGGAACTGTCCAGATCATGTATGTATTTGCCGAGTCTGCACTCCAGAGAGAGTAAAACACGATCGCAAGCGTCAGGCACATGTTCATGTTCTTGTTCAGGAAATCGTCGTTATAGTATTTCAGCACTTTTCGGGTCGTGTTTCGCTGCCGGCGCAATTCACCGCGGCGCTTACTCAGCGCCAGATAAAAGGAGATCGAAACGACAGTGAGATAGAGCCAATTTGAAATCACAACGCCGGTGATCGCCGAGCCAAAAAGCACACGCAGCAGAAAGCCGGAGACCAGCAGCGCGACGTCCAGAATCGGAACGTTTTTTAACCCGAAACTGTATCCGATGTTGACTGCCAGATAAATAATCATGCAGAGCCAGCCGCTCAGCGGGAACCGTATACCGATGCTGATGACAAGGATCGCAGCCGCAAGAATCGCAGCCATGATCAGCGCAGCGGGAATGCTGACCGCGCCGCTGGCGAGCGGGCGCAGACACTTCGTTGGGTGCTGCCTGTCGGAATCGATGTCCCGGATGTCATTGATAATGTATACCAGCGACGAAAGAAAGCAAAATGCCGCAAAGCCCGCAAGGCCGCTGCAGAACATCTCGCGTTCAAAAAATCGCCCGCTGAAAAAGAGCGGCAGCAGCACCAGAACATTCTTCAAATAATGTTTGGGCCGCAAAAGGCGGATGTAATCTTTCATGATATTACCCCTTTAGAAAATCCATCATTATCCGGCATCATTTTGACGTCTCCTGGGGGACGAACGTGATCGTAAAGTCGTTTGGGGTCTGATAGTAGTAGGCATACTGCATTTTGGGCGTGTCCGGTTCCCAAAGCCAGCGGTCGCTTGGATAGGCCTGCACCTCTACCGAGCGTTCGCCCCGGGCAATCGCGTCTTCAATGGCACTGCGCTGCTGCACATCGACCTGATGGAGCGGGTAATAAACGGACCAGTTAAAGACGATAACAGCCGCACATAAAACGGCACAAACCGGGAAAGCAAACTTGAAGTTCAGCTTGAGCCCCGACAGCAGCTCCAGAGCAACGGCCAGAAGAAATACATAGGAAATATATAAGCACCGCGGTCCGATGGGGTTTACAAACAGCAATGGAAAAGCCGCGCAAAGCGCTGACAGCAAAAAATAGAACGCTTTGCCGCCGATGGCTTTTCGAAGACGGAAAACAGCGACCGCAACGAGCAAAAGCCACAGCAGACTGATGCCCACGGTCACCCGATCAGACCACGTTCTGAACAAAAAAGTAGCGCAGCAGCCAACCAAAAGAACAAATCCGATTTTCTCTGCCGCGGTCGGCTTCTGCGCGCGCAGAAGGTATGCGCCGAGCAAGGCGGTGATGGACAGATAGAGGACCGGGCAATCCGCCAGCAAGGCGTGAAACACAGTCCCGCAGTTATTGCGTGCCGACGTGAGCAGTCCGCGCAGACCGTGCGTAGCACCAATCTGGTAGTTTTCCCCCCGGAAAAAGATGTCCAGATAAGACGGTGATGCGAGCAGCAGCGCCGCTCCCATGATGGAACCGATGAGATAGCAAAGCAGCTCAGCCGAGCACTTTCTGTACCGGACGCATTGATAAATGTTGAGCGCAGCGGCGGAGCATACCACGTAAAACGTAACGTTCTCCACAAACAGTTGCGCGGAAAATACAACGAAAAATAATGCAATGCTGCGCTTTATAGAGTTGCCCGCGGGCTTCCCGGCCCAGAGCTCCGGGATCAGGCACAGCGCAAGCAAAGCCAACGCAACGGGAGGAACATAGTTGAAATATCCGGCTGCCCACGGGTAGACTTCCCGGAACATGGTGCTGGGCAGAAACAGCACCAGAGCGGTGCACAGCAGCAGCCCGGAAGCGGTCCACTGTTTCGTGATACGGGAAAGCCAGACCACAAGGAGCAAAAGAATGCCTGCACGCAGCACGTCGCGCACGATGGGCCTGCTCCCGGCAGTGTAAGCAAGGACGTTTCCGAGAATACGCCCGTTGGAGGTGCTCCATTTCTGCGCGACCGTCCGCACCAGATCCTGAACGCTGTGCAGAGACGCGCCCAGCCCCTCCCGGAACCAATCGTCACCCGTGAGTGGAAAAATGCGAAAAAGTAAAAAAAGCAGCACAGCCAAGATCACTGCGGTCACATAATATAGGGTGTTTGTTTTCTTCTGCACCTGATTCTCCTCCGTTTGATGCAAATTCTCAACATAGTGCGTTGGCACGGCAGCATGGCACGGTGCTCGTGAAACCGTGTCACTGCAATTCACTGCGCCAAAGCGGGTGAATCACTGCTGTGGCAAAGCGATGTCACAAAATGAATCACCAACATGCGCTGCCCCGTTTTGCAGCAGCCAGTCGATTTCCCGGTCAATACAGTGAATGCCCTCCGGGATCATCTCCAGCGGGCAGCCGACATAGCTCAGGCGCAGAAAACGCTGTGCGCTGCCGGTCAGGCTGAACACCGTGCCCGGCATGAGCTTGCCCCCCTGCAGACGCAGCCGCTTCCAGAGCAGAACGGCATCAACGGCGTCCGGGATCTGCGCCCAGAAAAACACACCGCCCGCCTGCTCCGGATATGGCAGGGACAGATGCTTTGACGCCCGGATCGCCTGCGACATGCAGCGGCGCTTGGACGCATACTGCGCGACCAGCCGCTCCAGATGCGCCGCATACAGCCCGCGCTGAAGATACAGCGCCAGCATCTCCCGACGTTTGCGCTCGCTCCAGCAGACATTCGACGGACATTGAAAGTGCGTCATCGTGTAGTAAAAATCAACGGGTGTCTGGTCAACCACGGCACGAATCGCGTCCATATCCGGCCCGTCCGCCAGCAGCGGTACGGTCACCACCCGCGCACCGGCGCGCTGGAAACAATGCAGCGTGACCGAATAGCTGGGGCCCTCTGCGAGCACGACCGTGTTCTTGCCGACAAGCGCCTTGCAGATGAGGTCGATGCCCTGCTGGCTGCCGTTGACGACCAGAATGTCCTCATCCACAGCTCCGATACCGCGCGCAGCCAGATGCTGCCGCAGCGCCTGCGTGAGTGCGGGCGCACCGCGCGTCGGCGGATAGCGTAGGAGCGCCCCCGGCCGCTGCTGCGCCAGCTCATCGGCCAGCGCGGCAAACAGCCGTGTCTCCTCCTGCGTTGCCAGCGGTGTGCTGGTGGCAAAATCATAGACGGGCCCGTTCTCCGACTGCCCTGCCTGAAAACTGTCGAGCACCACGCCGTCGGCAAAAAACTCAAAGTTATCCAGCGAAGGAAATCATACCATATATTGTGACGATTGAAATCATTTTTTCAGAAAATCAGAAAAGAAAGGAAACATCATCATGGCTCAAAAAACTTACGCTCCCGCAACGGTCGTCGTCCACGGCAACCATGTGCACAACGACTTTGGTGCGCTGTCCACGCCGATCTTCCAGACCTCCACCTTCGTCTTTGATTCCGCCGAGCAGGGCGGCCGCCGCTTCGCCGGTCAGGAGAGCTGCTTCATCTATTCCCGTCTCGGCAACCCCACCACCAGCCAGCTCGAGCAGAAAATCGCGCTGCTGGAGGGCAGCAGGACTGCACGGCGTTCTCGTCCGGCATGGGTGCCATCTCCGCCACGCTGCTGTCGCTGCTCAGCTGCGGCGATCACCTTGTGGCAGACAAAACGCTCTACGGCTGCACGTTCGCGCTCATCCACGAGACACTGCCGCGCTTCGGCATCCACGCCGACAGCATCGACATGACGGACATGGCGCAGGTGAAAGCAGCCATTCGCCCGGACACAAAGGTCGTTTACTTTGAGACCACTGCCAACCCCAGCATGAAGGTCACGGACATCGCCGCCGTCGCGGACTACGCGCATGCACAGAATCCGGACTGCATCGTCATCGTGGACAACACCTTCGCCACGCCGCTGCTGGTGCAGCCGCTGAAGCTGGGCGCGGATGTTGTCGTGCACAGCACGACCAAGTATCTCAACGGCCACGGCGATGTGGTCGCAGGTTTCTCGGTGGCGCGCAAGGAGATCATGGACAAGATCCGCATGATCGGTCTCAAGGACATCACAGGCGCGGTGCTCGGTCCGCAGGAGGCGTTTTTGATCCTGCGCGGTCTCAAGACACTCAAGGTGCGTATGGACGCCGTCTGCGCCAACACGCAGAAGGTGGTCGACTTCCTTGCCGGCTCCAAGTATGTGCAGAAGGTGTTCTATCCCAGCCTGGAGAACCATCCCGATCACACCGTGGCCACCCGCGAGATGACGCGGTTCGGCGGCGTTGTCTCCTTCGAGATGGGCAGCTTTGAGGAAGCCAAAAAAGTGCTCAACCACGTGCATCTGTGCGCGCTGGCCGTCAGCCTTGGTGACTGCGAGACGCTCATCCAGCATCCGGCTTCCATGACGCACTCCATGTGCACAAAAGAAGAGATCGAGGCTGCCGGCTTCTCGGATCGCCTGATCCGTCTTGCAGTGGGTTTGGAGAATCCCGACGATATCATCGCCGATCTGCAGCAGGCATTTGAAGCTGCGCAAAACTGAACCGATCCAGTAAAAAAACAGGTTTGCGATCGCGAGCCTGTTTTTTATTTCCTCATTTGTAGCTGCCGGCATCGAGTCCGTCCGCAATGAACATCGCATCCCCAAACGAGAAGAACCGGTAGCGGTTTTCAACGGCGATCTTATATGCGTTGAGGATATGCTCCCGTCCGGCCAGCGCCGATACGAGCATGATGAGCGTGCTCTCCGGCAGGTGGAAATTCGTGACAAGCGCATCCATGCACTTGAATTGATAGCCGGGATAAATGAAAATGTCCGTCCAGCCGGACTGCGCGCGGAGCGTTCCGTCCGCATCCGCAAAGCTCTCGACCGTGCGGCAGGACGTCGTGCCGATGCAGATGACGCGGCCGCCATTGGCCTTCGTCTCGTTGACCATGCGCGCCGTTTCCTCCGGGATGATGCAAAATTCCGAGTGCATCGGGTGATCCTCGATCTCATCCTCCTTGACGGGCCGGAACGTGCCGAGGCCGACGTGCAGCGTGACGTAACCGATCTTCACACCCATGTCCGCAATCTGCTGCAGCAGTTCCTTCGTAAAGTGCAGGCCGGCCGTCGGCGCGGCGGCGCTGCCGAGCTCGCGGGAATAAACCGTCTGATAGCGCTCCTGATCCTGCAGCTCCGCCTTGATATACGGCGGCAGCGGCATTTTTCCCAGCCGCTCGAGCACCTCCAGAAAGATGCCGTCATAGTGAAACTGCACGATCTTGTTGCCGTCGGCGATCGCGTCGACGACCGTAGCGGTCAGTTCCCCGTCGCCAAATGAGAGCGCAGTGCCGGGCTGGGTCTTGCGGCCTGGACGGGTCAGGCACTCCCACTTGCTGTCGCCGAGGTCGCGCAGCAGCAGCACCTCGACCGCACCGCCCGTACTCCGGTGGCCGAGCAGGCGCGCCGGGAGCACGCGCGAATCGTTGAGCACAAGGCAGTCGTTCGGGCGCAGAAACTGCGGCAGCTCGTAAAAATGGTGGTGGGCGACGGCGCCGGTCGTTTTATCCAGTGTCAGCAGCCGGGAAGCATCACGGCGCTCGAGCGGCGTCTGAGCGATGAGCTCCTCCGGCAGATCAAAATAAAAATCCGATTTTTTCATGCTACATAAGCTCCGGTATAATAGAAACTGATGATCTCTTCGTAGGTTTTGCCGTGTTCCTGCGCCATAGCTTTGGCGCCCCACTGGCTCATGCCGCAGTTGTGGCCATAGCCGCCGCCGACGACAGAATAAGCATCCGAGGCGGCATCATACTCCACGGTAAAATGGCGGCTGTTATAGCGCAGGCCGCAAACGCTCGTCAGGAACGTGCGCACAGCATCTTTGCTGTAGGTCTTGTCCCCGACCGTCACCGTCATGGCGTTGCCGATGGGCGTATAGGTGATGGAGACGTCCCCGACAGCAGCACGGGAGATGGACGTGCTCCAGCTTTTGCAATAGAAGTCGATATCTTTCTCATAGGGATCGACAACGCCGCGCAGGTACGGCACCGCCGTCACCCAGACATTTTCGGAGTCCTCGGTCGCACCGCCGTCCGCCGCGAAATAAAATGTCTCACAGAGCTTGCCCTCATAGCGGACAAACTTTCCTGCCGTCTCATCCACGGCGCGGTCGCTGTTGGCCGAGGCGTCCAGCGTACCGTAATAGACCTGACTGGTCGTCGTCCCCGTGACGTCAAAGCCGTAGGCCGGTGAGCCATTCATGTGCGAAGCAACATAGGTGCGCGCGCAGACCGCCTGTGCCTTGAGCGCCTCGAGCGGCCAGCCGCTGCTCATTTCATACGGCGTGACACCCTTGACATAGGGCTCCAGGCCGACGAAATTCACCAGCGTGAGCTTTTGCGGATCCTGCGTACTGAGGCGGGTGAACTGAAAATCGCCGTAATATGTGCACGAGCGGGTGCCGCTGCGATCCTTGCACTCGGCCACCTGCGTAACGGCGGCGCCGCTGCCGCTCTGCGGCGCCAGCGAGAGTGAATACGTCGAGCCGCAGTCGAAACCGAAGAGGATCTGATCCGTGCCGCTCTTCACGACCAGCACGCTGCGTGCGCCGCCGGAGACAACGGAACCATAGGCCGTCGCCGCCGAATTTGACGCCGCATCCATGGTCGTATAGCTGCCGACATGAACGCGATACTTCCCGTTATAGAATACCGGATAGCCCCCTCGCTCATCAGCAGCCGCCTGTGCGGCCTCAAAGCTGGCATAGATATCACTCAGCTGAACGTGATAACCGCCGAAGGTACTGTCCCCAACCGTGACGTTCGTGTCCGCGATGACGGTGACCGCACGCTCCGCCGTAGAGCCGACCGTTTGGAATACACGATCCGTATCATAGTATCCGAACGTGAAGCCGGAACCGGTCTGAATCTGCAGATGAACCGCCTCCAACGCGGTTGAACCAAACGCCAGGCCGACACGGACGATGCCATTCGGAATATTGGGATGCTCATTTTCATATTCGCTGCCGCCGAGCAGCTGTGTGCCGCTTGTCGTGGCGGCATAAACGCCGCGCTCCGGCAGCTTCGCCGTGCTGCCGTCCGCGCCAATGGCATACGCATCCACCAGCGCCAGCGTGTTATCGCCGTCATTGACGTAGTACGTCTGCGCACCGAAGGCCGACGTGCACGGCGCTGCAGCCAGCAGAACGACGGCAAGCAGCGCCGTTATCCCTCTTTTCAGGTTTGATCTCATAGCGCACCTCGCTGTTTCGTGAGTGTGGTCATACGCAAAATATGACACTTTATTATAATGATTTTCCACGCATTATGCAAGTGCTTTTCCATGGCAAAACGCCCCCGGTTTCTCCGGAGGCGTTGCAGTATGCAGGTCAAAAATGCAGGAACATTTTTGCAATGGAAAAATAGATCAGCAGCGACACGGCGTCCGTGATCGTCGAGATGAGCGGGCTTGCCATGACAGCGGGGTCCACACCAATCTTTTCTGCGATCATCGGCAGCAGGCTGCCCACGACCTTTGCGAACATGACCACGAACACAATCGTGCAGCAGACGGTCGCCGCGACCGACATCGTAACGGCGGTGTTGCCCAGCAGCAGCCGGTCAACAAGCAGCATCTTGATGAAGTTTGCCGCCGCCAGTGAAATGCCGCACAAAAATGCAACACGCAGCTCTTTCCAGATCACGCGCAGCGCGTCCGCCGGGGATGTATCGCCCAGCGACAGGCTGCGGATGATCGCCGTGGACGACTGGCTGCCGGAGTTGCCGCCCGTGCCCATGAGCATGGGCATGAATGACGCAAGCGCAACCTGCGTCGCCAGCGCGTCCTCAAAATGCGTGACGATCATGCCGGTAAACGTCGCCGAGAGCATGAGAAACATCAGCCATGGGATACGGTTTTTCCAGATGTCCACGACGCTCGTGCGGGAGTAGGGCTTATCGGACGGCGTGATACCGGCCATCTTTTCGATGTCTTCCGTGGCCTCCTGCTCCATGACGTCGATGATATCGTCGACCGTGACGATACCGACGAGGCAGCCTTCCTTATCCACGACCGGGATCGCGATCAGGTCGTAGTTGGAGATCATGTCCGAGACCTCTTCCTGGTCGTCGGTCGTAGAGGCATAGATGACATTCGTGTCCATGATGTCTTCGAGGATCACATCGTCATCCGACAGCAGCAGATCCTTGACCGTGACGACGCCCTCGAGCTTGCGCTTGGCCGACGTGACATAGCAGACGTAGATCGTCTCCTTATCCTCGCCGATCTTGCGGATGCGGGCAAATGCCTCACGCACACTCATGTATTTTTTCAGATCCACGAACTCGGCCGTCATGATGCTGCCAGCAGAGTTTTCAGGATATTTCAGGTACTGGTTGATGAGGTTGCGCGTGGCGGGTGTCGCCGTGCGCATGACACGCTTGACAACGTTGGCCGGCAGCTCCTCCATCATGTCGACGGCGTCGTCTACGTACAGCTCTTCGATAATGCCGGCGAGCTCCGTATCGGTGATGGAGTTGATGATTGTCTCCTGCTCCTCGACCTCGAGGTTGGCAAACACGGCCGCCGCGATCTCCTTGGACAGGATGCGGAACACCATGGCCATCCGCTGCGGATTGTCCTCCCACAGCTCACCGAGAAACTCGGAAATATCAAACTCATTCATCTCGCCGAGCTTTTGACTCAGCGCCTTCATCCGGTGCTGATCCAGAAGTGCAAAGAGTTCGTCGTGCAGCGCCTCGTAATCTTCGTATTCCCGGTTCTGATCGTCCATCTCCCTGCCCCTCCTTTCCATCCGGTCTCAAAGGATCAACCGTTGAGGTATTCTTTCTGGCTGCAGCTCAGGCTGTCAATGGAAACGCCCATGGCCTTGAGTTTGCGGCGCGCAATGTTATCATCGATTTCTGCGGGAACCGACACGACACCCGGCTTCAGCTGGCCGCGCGTGCGCACCAGATACTCTGCGCTCATGGCCTGCACGGCAAAGCTCATGTCCATGATCTCCGCCGGGTGCCCGTCACCCGCCGCCAGATTGACCAGCCGGCCCTGCGCAATGACATAAATCGTCTTGCCGTTCGGCAGACGGTAAGCATCAATATTGTGCCGCGCCTCATAAATTTCATCCGCGCAGCGATCGAGCGCCTCCATGTCGATCTCGACATTGAAGTGTCCGGCGTTGGAAACGATCGCACCGTCCTTCATCCGCTCGCAGTGCTCGAGCGTGATGACGTCTTTGCAGCCCGTGACGGACACAAAAATGTCGCCGATGGCGGCAGCGTCCATCATCGGCATGACCTCATAGCCGTCCATGACGGCCTCGAGCGCCCGGATGGGATCGACTTCGGTCACGATGACTTTCGCGCCGAGCCCCTTCGCGCGCAGGGCCACGCCCTTGCCGCACCAGCCGTAGCCGCTCACGACCACGTATTTACCGGCGACGACGAGGTTTGTCGTGCGCATGATGCCGTCCCACACGGACTGGCCTGTGCCGTAGCGGTTATCGAACAGGTGCTTGCAGTCGGCGTCATTGACCATGATCATCGGGAAACGCAGCGTCCCGGCGCGGTCCATGATCCGCAAGCGGTGGATACCGGTCGTCGTCTCTTCGCAGCCGCCGATGACCTGCGGGATGAGATCCGTGAACTCCGTGTGCATCAGATGCACGAGATCGCCGCCGTCATCGATGATAATGTTCGGCCCGACGGAGAGCACACTGCGCAGATGCGCCTGATATTCCTCGTCCGTGCAGCCGTAGACCGCATGCACATCCATACCCTTCGCTGCCAGTGCCGCGGCAACATCATCCTGCGTGGACAGCGGATTGGAGCCGGTGACGTGCATCTCCGCGCCGCCCATTTCGAGCACGCGGCACAGATAGGCCGTCTTGGCTTCCAGGTGCACGGACAGCGCGATCTTCAGGCCGGAAAACGGCTTTTCACGCGCAAAATCGCTGCCGATATCGCGCAAAACAGGCATATGTGCTTCCACCCAGCGGATCTTCCGCTCACCGGACGGTGCCAGGTTCAGATCTTTGATCGTGCTCATAAAGGTAACCTCCCGCTGTAAAAATCGTTTTCGGCGCTTTATTCTAACACTTTCGTCAAGCGTTGACAACCGGTTTTTCCGCAGAAAACGCCCCGGAGGACATACGGTCCTCCGGGGGGGTGGAAATTTGTCCGCTCACCAGCCGCAGTACAGGCAATAGCCGATGCCTGCCGCCAGCACACCGGCAATAGAGCACAGCCAAATCAGCAGGCCGGTGCAGGTTTTTTGCTGCGGCCTAGGTGCGGGTGTTGGCGGCACACGACCAACGGCATCGCGTGCCTGCTGCACCAGATCCGCTGCCGTGATGCCGCCGCAGGCAGCATCATCCCGCACAATATAAATAATCTGCTCAAACAGCGGACTTTCGGCCGCATCGACCACAACGACGCGGCGCGAAACGCCGTGGGCAAAGGCGATCTCGCCCGCGTCCGCCGGAAGCGGGAGCGGCTGCACGGTATCCTGCCGGCGGATGGGCTTGTTTTTTCGTTTCATTAGCTGCGCACCTCCACTTTCAGTGCCAGGGCGGTCATATCGTCGCTGCGCCCGTATTCACGGATCGCCGCGCGCACAACGCTGCCCGCCAGCGTTTTCATATCGCCGTCGTCCGAATCGCTCAGCAGCCTTCGCAGCCAGTCGTCGTGTCCATCGGAGACGACGCCGTCGCTCGCGATCACGGCCACGCTGCCGGGCTTGAGATGCATGTGCAGCTCGTCCGGCGCTTTGCCGCTCTCCTGCTCGAGCCCGGGGGCAAAAGACGTGCAGCGCAGCTTTTTGAGCGCGCCGCCGGACTTGACATACGTCGGCGCAGCACCGTATTTATAAAAATCCGCCTCGCCGGTGAACAGGTTCATGCACATGAGATCAACGGTGGCATAGCCCCAGTTCTCCCCATCACGCAGGAGCATGGCGGAGTTGAGCAGCTTCATCGCCAGTGCCGGGCTGACGCCGGAGCGCAAAAATTCCTCCAGCATGCCGACCGTGCTGATGCTGCCGTCAGCCGCCGTCTCACCGCAGCCCATGCCGTCGGACAGGATCACGCACAGCTGCCCCGCGTCCGTCTTAAAATAGGTACCACGGTCGCCGGAGACAGTCTCCCCCTTCTTTCGCATGGACGCAATGCCGACGGAGACCGCCAGCGGCTCCGCCTCGAGCAGAAGCAGGCTGTCGTCCCGCGCGGCGTTTTCCGGCATGCACAGGCGCACGCCCAGTGTTGCCGAGAGCTTGTCGAGAAAGTCCGGCAGCTCCAACAGCGGGCGCAGATAGCGGCTGTCGATCGTAACGCGTAGGCGGCCCGTGCTCTCGCGGAATACGGCCGCATCCGCTTCCACGCCGATGGTGCGAAGCCAGCGGATCAGGCGCTGCTCCGCCAGCGGGTCTGCGCCGTAGCTGCTGTCGAGCTCGCGGGAGACGTTCGTGAGCACCTGCGCAAAGTCGGCGTACTGCTCCCAGAGCACGGTGCGGTTTTCCTGCAGCATTTCCTGCATCCGCTGCCGGTAAGCACGCAGACGCAGCTCGCCGTTGACGACCTCGGTGTACTCGTGCAGATGGACGCAGCGGTCACGAAAATACGGCGGGAAATCCTCCGGCAGCAGCCGGCCACGCGCATGAATGCGCCGCGTGACATCATTCATGACGTTGAAAGTGTCGAGCGCCCGGCGCGTCCAGCACTCCTGCTGCAGTTTGCACCGGCAGCAGACGCGGTCGGCCGCGCGGTCAAACACTTTCGCGACATCGGCGTCATTTTCTGCGGTAGAAGCCGCCTGACTTGCCGTGTCATGCAGCTGCTGATACGCGTGCGCAACACCGCCGACGCGCGCGGCGACATAGCGGCGCAGACCGGACTCCCCGCTCCCGCCGCGCAGCGGCTGCAAAAAAGCGCCGACAGCTATCACGAACTTCTTCGGTATGATCACGTACGCGCCGACGGCGAGCACCAGCTCCACACCCGCGCCGATGCGCAGTTCCGGAAGCGGAATGCAAAACAGCGTCAGCAGGTACGCCGCCGCAAAAATAAGCAGATAAAACCCGCGCCGATGCTTGCAAAACTGCCCGGACAGCAGTCCGGCAGCGGCATAGATGACCGAGAACAGTACGCCTGCACCGGCGGCCACATCCATGGCAATGCCGAGGATGAGCCCTGCTGATGCTCCGCACAGCGCGCCGCCCGTCCCGCTGATGATGATCAAAATGAGCACCGAGAGCGCCCGGCCGACCGACAACTTGTCGAACAGCAGCAGATTGTTCACGCCCATGAGCAGGCACGCCAGCAAAAACACGGTCGAGACGTTGCGGCAGATCTCCGCATTGACCGTCCGCGGCTCCTGTGCGCGCAGCAGATCGTCAAATCCATAGGCCGACGCAGCGCACAGCAGCAAAAACAGTGCCATTCGGGACACCAGCAGCAGCGACAGGCCGCCCGTGAGCAGATACAGCACCAGCCGCGTCAGTATGTAAGCCGCTGCGGAGACGGCCGGCGGATACCAGCGCGTCTGCACAAAGGGATGGCTGCGCAGGAAATACGCCGTCAAAAATGTCAGGCAGCAGCCGGCGGCGAGCTGTGTGCCGGTCGCAACGCCGAACGCCGCAAAGTAGCCGAGCGCACAGCCGACAAGGCACAGTGCGCCGCCGGAGCCATACCCCATGGCCGCCAGAAACGCCAGCCCGAACGGCGCCGGCGACCCGGCAATATGCGCCGTTGACAGGATCAGCCCGAGCGCAAAGCTGACGAGCATACCGACCCATTTGGCATTTTCGCTTGCCGGCAGCAGCCCGATCGGGCTCGGCAAGGCGCCGGGTGCACGCACCGGCTGGTCGTGCCCCGCAATCTTGACATGCATAGTGGTTCCTCCTGACGCAAAACAGTTTACATAAATTATAGATTTTCATTGTTATGAAAACTGTCATTCCCCGCTGTCGCAGAAAATGTCTTTGCGCAGGAATCGTTTGCTTTTGGGCGCAAAAAAGCTGCCGGCCGATAACCGACAGCTTTTGATGCAATTCGCTTCCAGCCGCGCGGACTCAATCCTTGTTGTCCGCCGGATGCAGGAGGTGCTCGCCGATGCGGAACACATCGCCGGCACCCACGGTCAGGATAATATCGCCCGGGCGGGCAATGCGGCGCAGCTCGGCCTCGATCTCCGCGAACGTCGGGTAGAATTTCGCACCCGGGATCTGCGCGGCCAGATCGGCAGACGAAATGCCGATGGTGTTTTTCTCGCGCGCAGCGTAGATCTCCGCCAGATAGACGATTGTCGGGCGGCGGAGCTGCTCGACAAAATCGTTGAAGAGCTTCGCCGTGCGGCTGTAGGTATGCGGCTGGAACACGACGATCGTGCGCTGATAGTCGAGCGTATCGACCGCATCGAGCAGCGCGCGCAACTCGCTCGGATGGTGCGCATAATCGTCATACAGATCCGCGCCCTGGAACTTGCCCTTATAGTCAAACCGGCGGCCGGCACCTTCAAAGCCGGCGAGACCGTACTTGACGGCGTTCGGGCTGACGCCGAGCACGATGGCCGCAGCCGTAGCCGCGAGCGCATTGCGCACATTGTGGATGCCCGGAACGTGGATCGTCACATGGGAAAAAAGATTTCCCCGGTGATAAATATCAAACTCGGACGAGGAGCCGCGGTGCACAATGTTCTCGGCGTACACATCCGCCTTCGGGCTCAGGCCGAAGGTGATGACCTTGCGTTCGATCCCGCGCAGGGCGTCCATGGTATTGGCGTCATCGCAGTTTGCGATCACAGTGCCGGTCTCGGACGGGACGCGCTCTGCAAACAGGCGGAACGAGTGCTTGATGTCCTCGATATCCTTGAAAAAGTCCAGATGATCTGCCTCGATATTCAGGATCACGGCAATCGTCGGATTGAGGGCAAGAAACGAGTTATAGTACTCGCACGACTCCATAATGATCGTATTGCCCTTGCCGACACGGTGGCAGGCATGCAGCAACGGAAGCGTGCCGCCGATCATGACGGTCGGGTCCTTCTCCGCCGCCATCATGATGTGTGTGCACATGGACGTCGTCGTCGTCTTGCCGTGCGTGCCGGAAATGCACAGCGCGTTCGGGTAGCCGCGCATGAGCGCGCCCCACGCCTGCGTCCGCTCAAAGACCGGGATGCCGCGGCGGTGCGCCTCGTGCACCTCCGGATTGTCGTCATGCACGGCAGCCGTGCGGATCACGAACGCAATATCATCCGTGACGTTGGCGGCGCTGTGACCGATGTGGATCGGAATGCCGCGCTCGCGCAGCGTGAGCGTATTGTCGCTCTCGCACATGTCCGAGCCGCGAATGTCCAGCCCCGCACCGTGCAGCACCTCTGCCAGCGGCGACATGGACACGCCGCCGATACCGATCAGCAGCCCGGTTTTCCCGGGAACCAGATAATCCTGAAAATCCATTGAAAGCACCAAATTTCATTCAAAATATTGTGACGTCCGGCACGGCAGAGCTGTCCAGTGCTGCGCGGGCTGGTTACAAACAGGTTACAGTTGTTATTTTCACACCGGGGTATTATAATACGTTTGACGCTACATTACAATAGATTTTTGACGAACCGGCTGCAAAAAGCCGGTTTATCCAAGGAAAAGGAGCCAGAACGCATGAACGAAGCCTGGACAGAACTCAAGCAGGCGTGTGCGCAGTGCCGGCGCTGCGGCCTCGGCGAGACGCGGCACCATCTCGTCTTCGGCGACGGCGCCGAGGATGCACGCATCATGCTCATCGGCGAGGGCCCCGGCGAACAGGAGGATCTGCAGGGCCTGCCGTTTGTCGGCCCGGCCGGAAAGCTGCTCGACGATATGCTCGAAATGATCTATCTCGACCGAACAAAGGTTTACATCGCCAACATTGTCAAATGCCGCCCGCCGCACAACCGTGACCCGCAGTTTGTGGAGCAGAAATGCTGCAGCGAATGGCTGCGGCGGCAGATCGCACTCGTCGATCCGGCGATCATCGTCTGCCTGGGCCGCATCGCCGCGACTGCGCTCATCAAGGATCCGTTTCGCATCACACGCGAGCATGGACAGTGGTTTGATGTGAACGGCCGGCGCTGTATGGCAATCTATCATCCCTCCGCCCTGCTGCGCGACACGAGCAAGCGGCCGGAGACATTTGTCGACCTCAAGACGCTGCAGCGCGAGATCTATGCCCGCTGCCCGGAGGTGTATCCCGATGCCTGATGTGCATATCCGCCGCACCGCCGCGGCAGACCTGCCGGCGCTGACCCGACTCTGGCAGACGGCCTTTGGCGACCCGCCGGAGCTGATCGGCGCGTTTTATGACCGCTTTCCGCCGGAAACGTCCACCTGGGTGGTCGAGGCTGACGGGAACGTTGCCACGGCTGCGCATCTGCTGGACGGCCGGCTGCATACGTCTGACGGCCACACTCTTCCCTGCGCCTATGTCTATGCGGTCTCCACCGATCCGGCGCAGCAGGGGCACGGCTATGCGTCGGCGCTGATGCAACGCTTTGCCGCCGATGCGGACGCGAGCGGCTGTGTGCTCTATACACTCCCCGCGGAAGCCTCCCTGTACGCCTGGTATCGGTCCGTTATGGGCACCACGCAAACCGCTCGCGGCGAGCGGCTGTTCATCACACGCGAGCCGGATATGCAATGTCTGCCAAACGTCCAACGGGTCAGCGCGCAGGAATACGCCGCGCTGCGGGAGCAAGCGCTGCAAGGCAGCGCGCACGTGGAGCTGTCAGCGGCGCTGCTGGCATTTCAGGCAGACCTCTGTGATATGTGCGGCGGCGCACTGGTGCGCATCGCCGGCGGCTGCGCTGCCGTGGAGCGGGACGGGGATCTGCTTCTCGTCAAGGAGCTGCTGGGTGCGGACACTTTGCCGGCCGTTCAGGCGCTGCTTACCGCCTTCGGCGTGCAGGATGCGCAGCTGTACATCCAACGTACCGGCGGCGCGCAGGCGCTGGCCGCTTACCGCCCGTTTTCCTGTGCGGATCCGGATGTGCTCTGGGGGCTTTATCTGGACTGAGCGGAAACTTAATGAATTGGAAATACTTTTTCCCTTGCTTCTGTAATATTGTCCCGGTATTCTTTTATTCAGAAGCAAGCAATCCTTTTTCATTTTATCCTCATCCCCTCAACAAAACAAAGCGAAACGGCACAGAAGCATTCTTCTGTGCCGTTTTGTTTTGGCGGCAAAAAATTTTCTTTTCGGACACCATGCAGAAGCATGTCCGGTTACTGAACATATTCCACAAATAATGTGAAAAATCCGCAGGAAAACAACGAAAATTTGAACAAAAGAAATCCCCCTCAGACGGATATTTTGTTTGACAATTAACAACAAATCCGCTATACTTCAGGTGTATGAATAGATATCCACATCGGCAAAGCTGTCTGGTAGACGCGCATATATCCAAGCATTTTTGTCGGGTTTTCATAAACCGGAATGTCAAATCATACAAAGTCTGTTGTTGAATGCGAAAAATTTTAAGGGGGCTTGCACATGAGAGACTTGAAACACCTGATCGCATTTGAAAACCTGCTCCAGGAGGCCAACAACGAGTTGGTCCGGCAAGGAAAGGCAGACGGCAAGAGAGCGCTGGGTTACACCTGCTACTTCATGCCCGAAGTTCTGCTCGACCTGCCCGGCTGCTTTGCAGTCCGTCTGAGAGCGCCGAAATGCACTTCTCCGGACATGGCTACATATTACATGTCCAGCCGTACCTGCCATTACGGCCGCAGCCTCTTCGAGCGCGCACTCGAAGGCGGCTACAACTTCCTGGATGCTGATTTCGGCACCGAGACCTGCACGGTCACCTGCCGTTTCCAGGAGCACCTTGACTACATGGACGTCATCCAGAATCCGGACTTCTTCGTGACGTTCACCGACGTGCCGTTCAAGAGAAATCAGAACAGCATTGAGCACTATGAAGGCCAGCTTCAGGCCCACGTCCTCGATCCGCTGCACGAGAAATTCGGTATCGACATCTCCGACGAGGCGCTCATGAAGGCCATCGACCTGCACAATGAGATCAGCGCGGTCATCAATGAGATCGGTGATTACCGCAAGCTCGACAACCCGACCATCACGGGCTATGAGTTCCAGGTCATCCAGCTCTGCTCGCTGGTCTGCCCGAAGGAACTGATCCTCCCGATGCTGAAGGAAACGGCCAAGGAACTCAAGACCCGCAAGCCCGATAAGAAGAGCCCGTTCCGCTGCAAGGTCGTTCTGGCCGGCTCCGAGAACGATGACCCCGAGTTCACCAAGCTGATCGAAGGCTGCGGCGCCGAAGTCGTCTGCGACCGTCACTGCTACGGTGCTGTGGAGTCCCGTGCTCCCATCGTGGTCAAGGAAGGCGAAAAGCCGCTGGCCGCGATCGCCCGCCACTACCTTGAGACCAGCAACTGCCCGCGCTTCATGCCGCAGGATATCATGCGCGAACGCAAGCAGCGTCTGGCCGACCTCGCCAAGGAATACAAGGCTGACGGCATCATCGTTGCCTCCAACAAGTTCTGCGAATACTGGAGCTACGAGCGCACGATCGATACCATCGTCATGCCGCGTGACTTTGGCTACCCGGTCTGCTCCATCGAAAAGGAATACATCAACGGCGCCTCCGGCCAGCTGCGTACCCGCTTCCAGGCCTTCGTCGAGAGCATCGAAATCAAGAAGATTCAGGAGGGCAAATAATGAAATACGATATGAAAGCACTTGCCCATGATTTCTGGTACGGCAAGCCCCATCAGGAGCGCCGCCTGGGCGATCTCTACATTGACAAGACCGGTCTGTACAAGCACAGAGAGTGGCGTGGTTTCAAAGACACCATGTACTACTTCTACAACATCTGGATGTACAACTACGCGCACATGGTCATGGACGTTGTCCGCTACGGCGGCCTCATCAACTTTGCCAAGGGCGTATGGCGTTATCGCTGGGTCGGCCAGACCTACCTGCCGGTTCTGCACTGGTTCGACCGCGGCATGGAAGGCATGCGCGGCGAGGGCCTGAAGGCCTCTGCGTGGCACTACCGCGGTATGGTCAATGCGACCATCTTCCAGTTCCAGCGTATGTTCTCCTCCGACGCCAACCTCCACGGCGGCAAGAGAAACTACAGATGGCATCACAACGTTGCCCACAACGAGACCGTCTGGGGCGGCGTGTTCTATCCCTGGCACGGCAAACTGACGAACGTCCCGATGGAAATGATCCCGTACTTCGTCACCTGCCACGTCAACAGCCATACCGTTCTCAACTACATCGACGCGGTGCAGTCCATTGGCCTGCCGGGCGATCCGTGCCCGATGTGCCAGGCGGAAGCCGGCCTGTTCGTCCTCGACGACATGCCCGATTACGCGCCGATCGTTGTCACCTCCAACGAGGCCTGCGACGCTTCCGTCGCCACCTCCATCCTCCAGGACTGGTTCCTCGACAAGCCGCTGTTCGCCATGCCGCAGCCGATGCAGTTTGACGATCCGCTGCTCAAGAAGCATTGCCGCGACGAGATCGAGCAGTGCTGGAAGTTCGTCGAAGAGCAGACTGGCATCCCGTTCGATTGGAATTCCCTGGTCAAATGCATTGAGTCCCAGAACGAGCTGATGAAGTTCGAGTGGGAGAAGTGGGATGTCGCCGCCAAGACCAACTACTACCCGGTCAACGGCGTCGCGCAGGCTCTGTACCGTATCTACCAGTCCCAGTTCGGCGATCTGCCGGTCTGGCACGAGGTTGACGGCCACGTCCGCAAGATCCTCAATAAGTGCGTCAAGAAAAAGATCAACAGCTTCCCGGAGACCCGCCACAGAGTGCTGGCATGGTCCTGCGCACCGCTGTACTACTCCAACTGGTGCACTTGGGCGTATAACTGCTGGGGTCTGAACACCGTCATGAACATGGACTCCCTGATGTTCAACATGACCATCCGTACCGACAGCTACGATCACTGCCTGGACGACATGGCACAGTATCACATGTGGGCTCCGATGCGCCGCATGGCCGTCGGCGGCATGCACCACATCTTTGAGTGCTGGAAGTACATGGAAGAGTTCAACTGCGACATGGTCATGATGTACGATCAGCTGCAGTGCAAGGGCATGCAGGGTGTGCACGGCCTGTTCGAGGACGAGTTCCGTGAGAGAAATATCCATGCGATCTGGATGCCGCACGCGCTGCCTGACAGCCGCACCGTGTCCCGTATGGAGATCCGTCAGATCGTCAACGATTACATGACCACCGTTATGCACGAGGAGCCTCTCGACCCGACGCTGCTTGAGTTTGACGACTCCATGACTTGGTAATTGAAGGAGGAAACGATATGAAAGCAAAAATTCTGAAAGCTCTTCTCATGGCGCTCGGCGTCAACGCCGCGCTGTTTGCCGTTTTCTTCTTTGACCTGGACGGCAAATTCCTGTTCTACGTGGTCGAGCCCACGCTCAAAAAGCATTACGACAACATGCCGCGCCGCGACATGACCAAGATGCCGTATGAGATGAACAAGCCGAACTACGAGTACAACGTCTGATCACCTTACAATCTAAAAACATAGATATAACAGGAGGAGAAGTAATACTATGAAATACTTTGGCGGATGCGACGTAGGTTCTACCTACACGAAGGCAGTTATTCTTGATGAGAACGGCAAAATGTGCGCCGACACCACGATCCGCAGCAAGATCAATGCGGAGCAGTCCGCGATCGCGGCGATGGAAGAAG
>ERZ1106964.912-NODE-912-length-25045-cov-6.226771_pt1 | contig 25045 bp, 21 predicted proteins | sample MGYA00403682_ERZ1106964 | MGnify/ENA primary metagenome ERZ1106964 (study PRJEB35170, sample SAMEA104062451) | human gut metagenome | biome: human gut; feature: human-associated habitat; material: faeces | place: Denmark | collected 2013-04-10 ...
ATCTTGCTTTGTCTGTTGTTTTGCCGGGGCAGGGGGATTAGTACATACCGCCCATGTCTGGGGCAGCCGGAGCGGCCGGAGCGGCCTTCTCGGGCAGGTCGGCCACCAGGGACTCGGTGGTCAGGACCATGGAGGAGACGGACGCGGCGTTCTCGAGCGCGCTGCGGCAGACCTTGGTCGGGTCGACGATGCCGTTTTCGATCATGTCGCCGAAGGTGTCATGCGCGGCGTCGTAGCCGAAGTTGGCGTTCTTGCTCTTGCTGACCTTGTCGAGGATGACCGCACCCTCAACGCCGGCGTTGGCCGCGATCTGGCAGATCGGGGCGCGCAGGGCCGTGGCGATCATGTTCGCGCCGGTCTTCTCATCGCCGGAGAGCTTGGCAGCGGCAGCCTGTGCGGCCTTGCTGGCCACGACATACGCCGTGCCGCCGCCGGCCACGATGCCCTCTTCGACGGCTGCGCGGGTCGCGTTGAGCGCGTCCTCGATGCGCAGCTTCTTTTCCTTCATCTCGGTCTCGGTCGCAGCGCCGACCTTGATGACCGCAACACCGCCGGACAGCTTTGCCAGACGCTCCTGCAGCTTCTCCTTATCGTACTCGGAGGTCGTCGTCTCGATCTGGGCGTGGATCTGCGCGATGCGGGCCTGGATGTCGTCCTTGGCCCCGGCGCCCTCGACGATGGTCGTGGTCTCCTTCGTGACCTTGACCTGACGTGCGCGGCCGAGCTGGGCCAGCGTGGTGTCCTTGAGCTCCATGCCGAGGTCGGTCGAGATGACCTGGCCGCCGGTCAGGATGGCGATGTCCTGCAGCATTTCCTTGCGGCGGTCGCCAAAGCCGGGGGCCTTGACGCACACGCAGGTGAACGTGCCGCGCAGCTTGTTGAGGATGATGGTGGCCAGCGCCTCGCCCTCGATGTCGTCGGCGATGATGACGAGCTTCTTGCCCGCATTCAGCACGGCCTCGAGCACCGGCAGGATCTCCTGAATGTTCGAGATCTTCTTGTCCGTGATGAGGATGAGCGCGTCGTCAATGACGGCTTCCATCTTGTCGTTATCGGTGACCATATACGGGGTGACATAGCCGCGGTCGAACTGCATGCCCTCGACGACCTCGGAATAGGTCTCGGCGGTCTTGCTCTCCTCGACGGTGATGACGCCGTTCTGGCTGACTTTCTCCATCGCCTCGGCGATGAGCTTGCCGATGTGCTCGTCACTGGAAGAGATCGCGCCGACACGCGCGATGTCGCCGCTGCCGCTCACGGGCTGGGAGTTGGTGCGGATGGCGTCGACGGCCGCCTCGGTCGCCTTCTGGATGCCGCGGCGCATGACCATCGGATTCGCGCCGGCGGCGAGGTTCTTCAGACCCTCGCGGATCATCGCCTGCGCCAGCACGGTGGCGGAGGTGGTGCCGTCGCCCGCGACGTCGTTGGTCTTGGTGCTCACTTCGCGGATGAGCTGCGCGCCCATGTTCTCAAACGGGTCCTCGAGCTCGATCTCTTTTGCGATCGTCACGCCGTCGTTCGTGATCAGCGGAGCGCCGAACTTCTTGCCCAGCACCACGTTGCGGCCCTTGGGGCCGAGGGTGATCTTGACGGTATCTGCAAGCTGATCCACGCCGCGCTGCAGCGCCTTGCGTGCTTCTTCACCATAAATGATCTGTTTTGCCATAATGATAGCCTCCTAATGAATCAAGCAGTTGGGTGTTACTCGACGACGGCCAGAATGTCGCCCTGACGCACGATGGAATATTCCTCGCCGTCCACCTTCACGGTGGTGCCGGAGTACTTGCCGACGATCACGCGGTCGCCCGCGGCGACGGTCATCTTCACTTCGTTGCCGTCCACCATGCCGCCCGGGCCGACTTCCACGACCTCGAACATCTCGGGCTTCTCCTGCGCGGACGCTGCCAGGATCAGGCCGCTCTTCGTCTTTTCCTCGGCCTTGAACTGCTTGAGGATCACTCGGTCTGCCAACGGTTTGAGTTTCATGATCTATATGCCTCCTAATATTGAATACAAAAAAGCGATGCGTTAGCACTCAATTCCTATGAGTGCTAACGCATCATACTATACCACAATTTTTCGGATTATCAAGCCCCTGGCGAAATTTTTTTGTAAACGTTTTGTGACCGCGTTTTTCGTCACGCGTGGACAAATTCGCGCGTCTCGTGGCCGCCCGCCGTCTCGGGGTGGAAGAAGGCCATGTTTGCCGGCACGAGGAAGTTCACGCCGCCGGGGATAAGGTCAAAGTTCACGTGCTTGCTCCAGAGCGCCTCGCCGTCGATGTTCACGACGAGCTCCTGCTCGCTGTCGATCTCAAGATGATCGCCCTCGAGGTGGGTGATGAGATTTGCCAGCTCACGGTAGCGGCCCTTGGCGTACTTGCCGACGAGCCGGATGAACGTCAGACGCGACACATCGCGCACGACGAGAAACTCGAGCTTGCCGTTGTCGGGCATGGAGTCGGGGATAGGGTTGAAGCCGCCGCCGTAGAACCGGCCGTTGCACGCGCAGATGAGCGACGTGCCGCCGGAATACTCCATGCCGCAGCCGCGCACGGTCAGCGGTTGGGCAATGCCCTTGAAGAGGTTGGCCACGGCGGACAGCACATAGCTGTCGTGGTACTGGTGCACCTCGGTGCCGATGCGCGCGTCGATGCCGACCGAGCAGATATTGATCGCATAGCGTCCGCAGCACTCCATGACGTCAAGGGGGCGCACCTCGCCGCGCACGAGCTCCGCGAGGTCGAAAAAGCGCTCCTTCTCCTCGCCGAACATTTTGATGAAGTCGTTGCCCGTGCCGCAGGGGAAGTGGGTCACGGCGACGTTAGCATGACCGACGGCGCCGTTGACGCACTCGTTGAGCGTGCCGTCGCCGCCGCAGGCATACACCCGCAGCTCCTCGCCGGAGGCGGCTTCCGACTCGATCTTTGCGCACGCATCCATGGGCGCGGTCGTGATGTAGACCTCGTAGGCGTCCGCGCTGCCCTCGAGCGCGAGGCGCGCCTGCTCGGCCACGTATTCATGCCGGTCCTTGCCGCCGGCGACGGGGTTGACGATGAACAGATGTTTCATAGCGGAATTCCTGCACTTTCGACAAAATAATACCATTACTATACCCCGCGCGGCGGGGGCGCGCAAGAGGGAAATCGTGAATATTTGCGGATTTTTAACTACCGGTGTTAAATATATGCGGCCGCATATGCGGCCGCGTGTCGGATATGCGGCCTCACACGTCGCGCGTGTACTGGAACAGGTCGCAGCGGAGCGTGCCGTTGTAGAGCTTGCGCTTCTTGTCCGCCGGGCGGCCGAACGCACGCTCAAATTCCGTGTGCGAGCTCAGCAGATAGAGCCGCCAATGCTCGGTCCTGGCATACGCCGTGCCGAAGGCGGTGTAGAGCGCCTCGGCCTCGCGCTTTTCCATCAGGCGCTCGCCGTAGGGCGGGTTCGTGACGATGACGCCGCGGTCCGTCGTGCGGTCAAAGTCGCGCGCGTCCGCCACCGCGAACGTGATGCAGTCATCCACGCCGGCACGGCGGGCGTTTTCGCGCGCCATGGCGACGGCGCGGGGGTCAATGTCGGAGGCGAAGATGTGGTAGTCGCCGTGAAACTCGCGTGCGCGCGCTTCTTCGCGCGCCTGCGGCCAGACCTCGGCCGGCAGCCACGCCCACTGCATGGCCGCAAAGTCGCGGCTGATGCCCGGCGCGCGGCCCTTGGCGGCCAGCGCCGCCTCGATGGCAATGGTGCCGCTGCCGCAAAACGGGTCACAGAAATCGCCGCGGCCGCGGTAACCCGCGATGTCCACAAGCGCGGCGGCCAGCGTTTCGCGCAGAGGCGCGGCCACGTGCGCCGGACGGTAGCCGCGCTTGTGCAGCGGCGTGCCGGTCGTGTCGAGATAGAGCGTGGCCGTGTCGTGCACGAGCGAGAACTGGATCTGGTACAGGGTGCCGGTCTCGGCAAACCAGGTCACATGATAGCGCTGCTTGAGCGACTCGACGACGGCTTTTTTGATGATCTTCTGGCAGTCGGGCACGGAGTGCAGGGCCGACTCCAGACTGTAGCCCTTGACGGGGAAGGCCGCGTCCGCCGGCAGATAGTCCGCCCACGGCAGGGCCTTCACGCCCTCGAAGAGCGCGTCGAACGTCGGGGCGGGGAAGCTGCCCAGCTCGAGCAGCACGCGCTCGCCGAAGCGGCAGCGGAGGTTCATGCGCGCGATGTCCGCGTCCGAGCCCGTGCAGCGCACACGGCCGTTTTCGGGCATGACATCACGCAGACCCATATGGCGCAGCTCGTTGCCGAGCGGGCCCTCGAGCCCGAACAGGCACGGCACGCACAGTTTGTGCTCAGGCATCGGGCGTGTCCTCGGTTTCGTTGGATTTTTCGGCCGGGGTCTGTTCCGGTTCGGCCGGGGGTTCCGGCGTTTCCTCCGGGGTGGTTTCCGTGGCTGCCTCCGGTGTGTCGTCATCGGGCGTCATGTCCACAAGCTCGAAGGTGATGTCCGGCAGCTTTTCCTGCTCGTACTTGCCGCAGAGGATGCGGATGAGCACCACGATGGCATAGATCAGGCAGGCAACGGCCGCGACCGTCAGCCCCTCGACCCAGCCCTGCGGGATGCTGCCGACGGTGTCCACGCGCACGATCTCGTCGGGCAGGTAGTCGGCCGCGTCGTCGCTGTTGCCGATGGCACCGATCTGCTGCAGGTAGGCGTTGTTTTCCGTGTACCAGTCGTAGAGCGCGGATGAGACGGCCTCCGGCATGGCCTTGACCGTGCCGGTGACGCGGATGAAGCTGTCGACCGAGTAGCTCTGGCCGGAGAGAACGCTTGTCGTCGCATCGGAGATGGTCTTGACCGAGGCGTCCCACCGCGCGGGGAAGCGGAAGGCCACGAGCTTACCGCCGATGGGCACAACGCCGTACTGCGCGCTGCCGCCGTTGGGGTCGGAAAACGTGTTGAGGATAAAAGCAATGTCATGCTGCACGAACGTGCCGGGGTCGGCATCGAACGTGCCGGCGATCTCCTGCGCGCCGCGGGCGATGCGGAACACGCCGAAGCCGGACACCGCCAGCAGCACGATGGCTGCCAGCAGACCGGCCACACCGCGCCGGAACGCGTGACGCGCGCGGACGCTCATGGGCTTTGTCTCCGCCGGAGCGGGGACTTCGGCAGTATCGGCTTCGCCGGCGGCGGGCTCGCCGGCCGTGACTTCTTCCGGCTGCGCGCACGCTTCGGGCGCATCGGTCTCTGGGGCGTCCGGCGCGGCGTTGTCGTTGATGATTTCTTCGGGGGTCTTGTGTTCGTCCATGATGGGCTCCTTTCTCAGATCGTGGCGGCGGTGTCAAGCATGGCGTCGAGCACGCAGCAGGCGAGCGCGGCCTCCATGACCGGGATCGCCCGCGGGGCGAGGCACGGGTCGTGCCGGCCGTTGATGCGCAGCGGCGTCTCCTCCATGGTCACGAGGTCGACCGACGGCTGCTCGCACGCGATCGACGGCGTGGGCCGCAGGGCCATGCGCACGACGAGCGGCATGCCGTTGGTGATGCCGCCGTTGATGCCGCCGGCATTGTTGGACGCCATGGTGATGCGCCCGTTTTTCAGGCGGATGGGGTCGTTTGCCTCGCTGCCGCGCATTTCGGCGAGGGCGAAGCCGCGGCCGAACTCCACGCCCTTCACGCCGGGGATGGCATAGAGCATGCCGGCGATGCGGCTCTCCATGCCGCCGAAGAGCAGCCCGCCGACGCCGGCGGGCACGCCCGTGACGACGCACTCAAGCTCGCTGCCGACGGAGTCGCCGGCGCTGCGCGCGTCGAGAATGGCGCGCTTCATGTCAAAGTTCAGCTCCTTGCCCGTCGCCTGGCCGACGCGCACGGCGTTGGCCGTGATTGTGATGCCGCGGCGCTCAAGGATCTGCCGGCAGACTGCCCCGGCGAACACCAGACACGCCGTGAGCCGGCCGCTGAACGGGCCGCCGCCGCGCAGGTCGGCGTGGCCGCCGAAGCGCACGGTCGCCGCGTAGTCCGCGTGGCTCGGGCGCGGGATCTCCGGGTGGTAGGCCGCGCTGTTCTGGTCCTTGTTGCGGAAGATGGCCGAGATCGGCGCGCCGGTCGTCACGCCGTTGAGGATGCCGCTCATCACGAGCGGATCGTCCGTCTCCGAGCGGTGGGTCGTCAGGTCGGACGAGCCGGGGGCGCGCCGGCGCATCTGGATGCGCACGGCGTCCATGTCGATGGCCTCACCGGCCGGGACCCCGTCGAGCACGACGCCGATTGCCGGGCCGTGCGACTCGCCGAAAATCGTCACTTTTACGCGTTCGCCATAGGTATTCATGCGTTTGCCTCGCTGTTCGTTCAAAATGAAGGATACAAATAACCATACAACATTTTTCCGGTCTTGTAAATGCCTTTTGCATGCGCGCAGGGGCCATAGGCGCGCGGATTTTACAGATTGGACATGAAAACGCCGTGCCGGTTGTTTTATAATAAAGACAAATTGTGAAAAGGATATCCGGCGCGGCCCGCGCCGGTGAAGGAGGCAATCACACATGAGCCAGAAAGTGCTCGTCGTGGAGGACGATAACAACATCGCAGAGCTGCTGCGCCTGTACCTGCAGAAGGACGGGTTCGAGGTGTCCCACGCGGCCGACGGCGGCAAGGCCGTCGAGATGGCCAGGGAGATCCAGCCCGACCTCGTGCTGCTCGACATCATGCTGCCTGTCATGGACGGCTGGCAGGTCTGCCGCGAGCTGCGCAAGACCATGAAAATGCCCATCATCATGCTCACCGCCAAGGGCGAGACCGAGGACAAGGTCTCCGGCCTGGAGATGGGCGCGGATGACTACATCGTCAAGCCATTCGAGGTCAAGGAGCTGCTCGCGCGCGTGCACGCCGTGCTGCGCCGCACCGGCGACGACGGCAAGCCCAAGAGCAAGAAGCTCACGTTCGACAAGCTCGTCATCAACCTCGACTCCTATGAGCTGATCGTCGACGGCAAGAAGATCGACACGCCGCCCAAGGAGATGGAGCTGCTGTACCACCTTGCGGCGACGCCCAACCGCGTCTACACCCGCAACCAGCTGCTCGACGAGGTGTGGGGCTTTGATTACTTCGGCGACAGCCGCACCGTGGACGTGCACATCAAGCGCCTGCGCGAAAAGCTCGAGGGCGTGTCCGACAAGTGGGCGCTCAAGACCGTCTGGGGCGTGGGCTATAAGTTCGAAGCGGAAGAGACGTAAGTGAAGAGTATTTATTTCAAAAACTTCGCCGCGACCGCCGTCATGGTCATGTTCAGCTTCCTCATCCTCGGCACGGCGTTCGTGTTTCTCGGCCGCAGCTATGTCATCAGCGAATACCGCGACAACATGGTCTCCAACGCCGAGGAGGTCAGCCACGCCGCGCAGGCGCTCGTGCGCGACGGTGAGCTCTCGAGCTGGGACCTGCGTATGGTCATCAGCACACTTGCACAATCTACCGGTAACCACATCTTCATCACGGACACCGACGGGACGATCGTCTCCTGCTCGTGCCGGAACATCGCCTGCGAGCACCTCGGCCGCACGGTCGGCACCGCGTCGCTGGTGCAGCTGCGCAGTGACGGCAAGCTCAACCTCATCACGAATCTCGGCGGCTTCTACAGCTCTGCCCACTATGTCGTCGCGCAGCCGATCACCATCGGCACGGCCGCGCGCGTGGTCGGCTATGTGTTCGTGGCCACCAACAGCGCCACGATCATCGACGGCTGGCGCACATTCGTGTGGGTGTTTCTCGCCGCGTCCGCCGCCGTGATGATGATCGCGCTGCTGCTCTCGCTCGTGACGAGCAAGCGCATGGCTCAGCCGCTCGATGAGATGGCCGTCGCGGCCAAGAAGTTCGCCCACGGCGACTTCTCCGCCCGCGTCACGGACGACGGACGCACCGACGAGGTCGGCGCGCTGATCTCGGCCTTCAATACCATGGCCGATTCCCTCGAGACGAGCGAGCAGCGCCGCAACGCCTTCATTGCCAACGTCTCGCACGAGCTCAAGACCCCCATGACCACCATCGCCGGCTTTGCCGACGGCATTCTCGACGGAACGATCCCCAAGGATCAGGAGGACAAATACCTCGCCACCATCGCCGACGAGACGCGCCGGCTCTCGCGCCTTGTGCGCAGTATGCTCGATATGTCGCGCCTTGAGAGCACGGGCGAGGACCTGACCCGCCGGCGCGAGTTTGACATTTCCGAGAAGATCGTCAGCACCATGCTCAGCTTTGAGGCGCGCGCCAACGACAAGCACCTCGACGTTGACCTCCAGCTGCCCGAGGACTCCATGCAGGTGCTCGCCGACCCGGACGCCATCACGCGCGTGCTCTATAACCTGATGGACAACGCCGTCAAGTTCGCCGAGCCCGGCAGCACGCTGTGCGTCTCGCTCTGGAAGTCGGAGGGCAAAGCCTACGTCTCCGTGCGCGACCACGGCGAGACCATTCCGCCCGACGACCTGCCGTTCATCTTCGACCGCTTCCACAAGTCCGACCGCAGCCGCAGTCTCGACCGCGACGGCGTGGGCCTCGGACTGTACCTGGTCAAGAGCATCCTCGACGCGCACGGCGAGGACATCGCCGTCACGAGCCGCGACGGGGTGACGGAGTTCGTGTTCACGCTCACGCTCGCAAAGCCCGCGCCCAAGCCCACCGCCAAGCCCGAGAGCACCGGCCGCCGGGGCGGACGCAAGAATTCATGATTTGTTCGCGGAATTCATAAAATGTTTGTTTTCCATTCATAAGCAGCACAAAATCACGTGCTATCATCAAATCGTTCCTTGGGAGGGACACCACAATGTACGACAATGTCCGCAAACCGGAGTCCGACTGGTATGAGGCCGGCTACGCCGCGCCCCACACCGATGCCGCAGGCACCGGCTGCTACGACTCCTACTGGAGCCCGTCGCAGGCCGCCGCGCCGAAGAAGAAGTCCCATCAGGGGCTGAAGATCACGATGATCATCCTCGGCGTGCTCGTACTCATCATCGCGTCCTGCTATGTGTTCGCCGGCCGCGGCCGGGAGGCAATCTCCAGCGACGGTGAGCCGGGCCAGCACGGCAGCGTGACGCTCCCCCGCGAGGACACGGACGATGACACCACTGTCACCGGCAAGAATGAGCTGCCGGCAGCGCCGACGGATCCCACCGTGACCATGACGCTCCAGCCCGCCGGGGGCAGCGCGCTCTCGCTGCAGAGCGTGTATGCCAAGTGCCTGCCGTCCGTCGTCGGCATCCATGCCGACATCAGCCGCAGCGAATACAGCACCGGCACCGGCGTCGTGCTCACGAGCGATGGCTACATCGTCACGAACACGCACGTGCTCGACGGTGCCAAGGCCGTCACCGTGACGACCTCGGACGGTACCGAGTACAGCGGCAAGCTCGTCGGCGCGGACGCCGTGAGCGACATCGCCGTGCTCAAGATCGAGGCGCAGGGCCTCACGCCCGCCGAATTTGGCGACTCCAGCTCCCTGCAGGTCGGCGACGACGTTGTGTCCATCGGCAACCCGCTCGGCGAACAGCTGCGCTGGACGATGACCAACGGCATCATCTCCGCCATCAACCGCGACATGGTCTATAACGGGCACAGCATGACGCTCCTGCAGACCAATGCCGCCATCAACGAAGGCAACTCCGGCGGCCCGCTCATCAATATGTATGGGCAGGTGATCGGCATCACGAACATGAAGGCTCTGTCCACGGGCGTGGAGGGCATCGGCTTCGCGATCCCGACGGCGTCCATCCGCCCGATCGTCAATGCGCTGCTTGCTGACGGCCGCGTTTCCGGCCGCGTGAGTATCGGCATCACCGTGGGCGCGGTGTCCTCCGCCGCTTCCGAATACTACGATCTGCCCGAGGGGCTGTATATCAGCGCCGTCGCCGAGGGCTCGGACGCCGAAAAGCAGGGCATCCAGTCCGGCGACATGCTGCTGGCCGTCAATGGTCAGGCCGTGACCACCACCTATGATGTCAGCGCCGTCAAGGACGGGCTGAAGGTGGGCGATACCGTCACGCTGACCATCTACCGCGACGGCAAAACGTTCGACGTCGACGTCAAGCTCGTCGATACGAACGACATCTCTTAATTTGCTAGTTTCTCCCTCCTCATATTCTCCTCTCTATTGAACGAACCCCAGGCGGCTTGCCGTCTGGGGTTTGTTCTATGTTTGGGTAAAAATGATGCAGCTGCGCTGTGAAATTGAGCCGCAGGGGAGCCCGAGGGGGCAAGGCCCGCCTCGGTTCGGATGCTGCGAGCTTGCGCAGCAAGCCGACGAACCCCAGGCGGCTTGCCGTCTGGGGTTTGTTCTATATTGGGGTGGAAAATGATGCGGCAGGTCATGTGATCGAGCAGCAGGGGAGCCCGAGGGGGCAAGGCCCGCCTCGGATGAAATTTTTGCATTGCCTCTGGCAATGCCTTCTCCGCAAGGGGAAGGCTTTCCAAATCCGGACTTTCCGGTGTCTACGGTGATGCACTGCACCCCGTCACGCCAGCACAGCCGTGAAGCAGTGCCACTCCTCGAGCGTGTCGTGCGCCGTGACGGTGAAGCCCGCACGCGTGAGCGCGGCTGCCACCTCGTCCTCGCGCCCGTCGATGATGCCCGAGCACACGAACGTGCCGCCCGGGGCGAGAAACGCCGGGGCCAGCGCGGCCAGCGGGATGATAACATCGGCCACGATGTTCGCCAGCACGATGTCGTACCCTGTGCCGAGCCGGCGGCGCAGGCCCGCGTCGGCGAGAATGTCGCCCGCGCAGACGGTGAACCTGTCCTCGTAAAAGCCGTTGAGCGCGGCGTTGGCCGCCGCGACCTCCGGGGCCTTGGGGTCAATGTCGCAGCCGGTGACGTGTGCGCAGCCGAGCAGCAGTGCGCCGATGCCGAGGATGCCGCTGCCGCAGCCGAGGTCGAGCACCGTCCTGCCCGCGGCGGCGCAGTGCTCGAGCGCGGCGAGGCACATGCGCGTCGTGGCGTGGCTGCCCGTGCCGAAGATGAGGCCGGGGTCGAGCCGCAGCGGCAGGCGGCCGTCCGCCGGGGCGTCGAGCCACTCGGGCACGACGACGAGCCGTTCGCCGACTTCGATCGGCTGATAGTACTGCCGCCAGTTATTTTCCCAGTCGCTGTCGCGCACGGCCGCGGTCGTCAGCTCGCGGCCGATACCGGCGCGGATGGCTTCCAGCTGCGCGCGGCCGTCGTCATCGTCGGCGAGGTAGAACTTGATGCGCGACACGCCGCGAAACTGCGCCTCGAGCGCGTCGTCCACGTAGTCCCAGTACTGGTGGTTCTGCTCCAAAAACTGCTGAAAATCCGTCTCGTCCTCCACGACCATGCCGCCCGCGCCCAGCTCGGCCAGCTGCGCGCAGACGTCGTCAATCTCGTCGCTGCGGGTGGGGACGGACACTTCGATCCATTGCATAAGCGGTGCTCCTTTGTGCATGATTTGGCCCCATTATAGCAAAGCCCCGCCGCTTTCGCAACGGGGGGTGGAATAGGTGCAAAGGCGTGTCTCGTGTGTACATTTCTAAATGCAATATGGTGAAAATTGCACAAACATCCTGTAAATATTATATGTTTTTTACAAATTTTAAAAATCCACTTCCAAAACAATGAAGCATTTGGTAATATTGAACATGAGGTGAGGCCTATGATGGTATAACTGAATCAGATTTCACCTGAATAGTCCATATACTGCTATTGCGTAGGATAGGAGGTGGGCTTTATAAAACCATTTACACTTCTGGAAATGCTGTGGACGTTCGTTTCGGCTGGCATGATGGGGCGAATCGTCCTGTATCTGCTGCTGATCGCGGCGGGTGTAGGTGCGCGCTGCCTGTTTGCGCGTAGGCGCGAATTCTGGCTGGCTGCGGGTATTAGTACCGGCCTGTGGGTCGTGTGCGAGATTATTGTAGACATTGGCGCAGCACATGAAGGTTCAATCTCCCTGTTTTCTGCCGCGTACACGCTCGGTGCGCTGAGCTTTTGCTTCGCGGTAGGGCTTTGGCTGTGTGCACTCATATGCCGCCTAGTGCATCGGAAGCAGCTTGCATAAATCCATACTAAGCCAACTCACCCCGTGCCATCCGGTGCGGGGTGTCGTTTTGTTGGCGGTGTGCCGTGTGGATTACTGCACGCCCGAGCGTGGGGCCGCACAGCAAACATCCGGGCGCGGCAGAGACTGCCGCGCCCGGATGCGCTGTCGTATCAAAACTCAGTTGAGGAAATCGCGCAGCTTCTTGCTGCGGCTGGGGTGGCGGAGCTTGCGCAGGGCCTTCGCCTCGATCTGGCGGATGCGCTCACGCGTGACGTTGAACTCCTTGCCGACCTCCTCGAGCGTGCGGGTGCGGCCGTCGACGATGCCGAAGCGCAGCTCGAGCACCTTCTTCTCGCGCGGGGTGAGCGTGTCGAGCACCTCCATGAGCTGCTCCTTGAGCAGCGAGAAGCTTGCCGCCTCGCTCGGCTCGGACGCGTCCTCGTCGGGGATGAAGTCGCCGAGGTGAGAATCCTCCTCCTCGCCGATCGGCGTTTCGAGCGAGACCGGCTCCTGCGCGATCTTGAGAATGTCGCGCACCTTGTCGACCGGCATGTTCATCTCCGCCGCGATCTCCTCGGCGCTCGGGTCGTGGCCGAGCTCCTGCAGGAGCTGACGGGAGACGCGGATGACCTTGTTGATCGTCTCGACCATGTGCACGGGGATGCGGATCGTGCGCGCCTGGTCGGCGATGGCGCGGGTGATGGCCTGACGGATCCACCACGTGGCGTAGGTGGAGAACTTGTAGCCCTTCGTGTAGTCGAACTTCTCGACGGCCTTGATCAGGCCGAGGTTGCCCTCCTGGATGAGGTCGAGAAACAGCATGCCGCGGCCGACGTAGCGCTTGGCGATCGACACGACCAGACGCAGGTTCGCCTCGGCCATGCGGCGCTTGGCCTCCTCGTCGCCCTCGGCCATGCGCTTGGCCAGATCCTGCTCCTCCTCGGGCGTGAGCAGCGGCACCTTGCCGATCTCCTTGAGGTACATGCGCACCGGGTCGTCGGTCGAGAACGTGTCGGCCATGGCCTCGGTCTCGTTCATCTCCTCCTCGGTGACTTCCTCAATCTCCTCAAGCTCCTCGAGCTCGGGCAGCGCGTCCTCGTCCACCGGGGGCAGGGCATCGTCGCCGAGCACGTCGATGCTCAGGCTCTCGAGCCGGTCATAGAACTTCTCCGTCTCCTCGCTCGAGAGGTTCATGTCCTCGAGCACCATGAGGTCCTTGCTCGAGAGCTTGCCCGCCTTCTTGCCCTTTTCCACGAGGTCGTTGAGCTTTTCCTCCGTGGTCTTTTCCGATTCCGGTTTTTCGGCTGCGGACACGTCCTCCGCAGAGGCTGCCGCAGGCTTGTCCGCGGTCTGCGCCGGCGCGGTGCCGTCGGCCTTGGCTTCCGCCTGTTTGGCGTCGTCCGCCGCGAGCAGCGCGTCGGCCATGGCGTCCAGTTCTTCGGCCGAGAGGTTGTTAAGTTCTTTCTGTTCCATCTTTACCACCATACCCTTTATGTTCTTTGAGTTGCTTTGCAAAAGCCAGCAGGTCCGCCTCCGACGCCGCAGCGCCGGCGGTGGCCTGGGTCTGAAGAATGCTTATGTAATCGTCGAGCGCGCGCGCACCGTTCGAAAGCTCCGCCGGCTGCTGGATGATGCCGGTCAGCAGGGCCAGCTCGTCCGGGCTCAGCTCGCCCGAGAGCGCCGCGATCTGCACCGTGCCCGTGCCGCCGTGGGCGAGCAGGACGGTGTAAATGTGCCGCAGCTCCGGCGAGGAAAACTGCGCCGCGTCCGGCACATTTGTCCGATCCCGGAACAGGCCGGGGTCGAGATACAATAACTTAATGATGCCCTGTTCGGCGGCCGCCGAGCGGGGGTTATCGAAGCGGATGCTCCGCCCGGGCGGCTGCATCGCCGTCGCGGGGCGCAGCAGGTCGCGCTCCTGTTCCTTGCGCGCGCGGCTGAGCCGCCGCTTGCGCTGGCGCTGCACCTCGTCGGTCACGACCGCGGCGGGCATGCCCGCCGTCTCCGCGACGCGCATGGCGTACACCTCGCGCTCGACGCTGCCGGGCAGCTCGGCCACCACGCCCGCCGCCTCCTTGACGAAGGCCACGCGCTGCTCGTCGACCTTGAGGTCGTACTTGCGCTGCACGGCGCCGAGGCGGTAGTCGATGTGGTTTTCCGACTGCTCGAGGAGGTTTCGGAACGCGTCCGCGCCGAAGGCCTTGATATATTCGTCGGGGTCCTTTGCGCCCTGCATCTGCAGGACACGCACGCGCACCTCGAGCTTTTCGAGGATGCCGATCGCGCGCTGCGACGCTTTCTGCCCCGCGCCGTCGTTGTCGTAAGCGATGACGATCTCGCCCGTGTAGCGCGACAGGAGCCGCGCCTGCTCCGGCGTGAGCGACGTGCCGAGCGAGGCGACCGCGCTGTCAAATCCCGCCTGATGCAGGCTCGCCACGTCGATGTTGCCCTCTGCCAGTATGATATACCCGCATTTCGACTTTTTAGCCAAATTGAGTGCAAATAAATTGTGGCTCTTGCTGAAAACGATGGTTTCCGGGCTGTTCATGTACTTCGGCTCTCCGTCGCCGAGGATGCGCCCGGAGAAGCCGATGACGTTGCCGCGCACGTCGATGACCGGGAACATGAGCCGGTTGCGGAACGTGTCGTATACACCGCTCGTTTTCCCGTGGCGCACGAGCCCGCCGTCAAACAGCTCCTGCTCGGAGTAGCCGAGCGCCTTCATCGCGCGCACGAGACTGTCCCACGTGTCGGGCGCAAAGCCGAGACCGAAGCGCGTCACGGTCTGCGCCGTGAGCTGCCGGCGGGCGAGATAGTCCCGCGCCGGCTGGCCGGCCGGGGTCTTGAGCTGCGCGTGGAAAAAGCGCGCCGCGTCCCGGTTGAGCGCGAGCAGGCGCTGGCGTTTTTTCGCGCCGGGGTCGTCCGACTGCTCGGGCAGCTGCATGCCCGCGCGGTTGGCCAGAAAGGCCACCGCCTCGGGGAACGAGAGATTCTCGATCTCCATGATGAAGCTGATGACGCTGCCGCCCTTGCCGCAGCCGAAGCAGTGGTAGATCTGCTTGTCCGGCGAGACGGAAAACGACGGCGTCTTTTCGCTGTGAAACGGGCAGAGCCCGAAGAGGTTCGACCCGCTTTTTTTCGTCAGGCGCACGTAGCTGCTCACGACGTCGACGATGTCGTTGCGCTCGGCGAGCTCCTGTAAAAAGGATTCCGGAAAGGCCACGTGCGTCACCTTCTTTCTGTGGTTTCCGTTGGATGTACTTCCTTATTTGATCGTCCACGCAGCGGGGATGAAGAGTTCGCTGTACACCTCCAGCGCGTAGCTGTCGGTCATGCCGGAGACATAGTCGCACACCGCGCGCTGCGGCCCCTCGTCGTCCGCAATGGACTGGTAGACCGCAGGGAGCTCGGCAATGTGGTTGACATAATATTCCCAGATGTTCCCGAGGATATTCTGCACCTTGCGCTCCTCGCCCTTGGCGATGGGGTTATAGTACACGCTCTCGTACATGAAGTCCGTGAACACGTCCACGGCCTCGCGCATATCGGGCGACATGCGCAGCTCCCCGTCGCCGCTGTGGGCGATGATGTCCGTGAGGATGGAGTTGATGCGCACGCTGTTGCGCTCGCCCACGCGCTCGCGCACGATGGCGGGCACGTCCTCCGGCCGCACGATGCCGCCGCGCATGGCGTCGTCCAGGTCGTGGTTGATGTAGGCCACGCGGTCGGCCAGGCGCACCACGTCGGCCTCAAGCGTGCCGCGCGGCTGCCCGGTCGTGTGGTTGAGGATGCCGATGCGCGTCTCGTTGCAGAGGTTCAGGCCGCGGCCGTCGCGCTCGATGCGGTCGACGACGCGCAGGCTCTGCTCATAGTGCCGGAAGCCGACGCCGGTGTAGATCGCGTTGAGCGCGCGCTCTCCCGCGTGGCCGAACGGCGTGTGGCCGAGGTCGTGCCCGAGGCTGATGGCCTCGGTGAGGTCCTCATTGAGTTCGAGCGCGCGGGCGATCGTGCGCGCGAGGCGCGCGACCTCGAGCGTGTGTGTCAGGCGCGTGCGGTAATGGTCGCCCTCCGGGCGCAGGAACACCTGCGTCTTGTGCTTCAGGCGGCGGAACGATTTTGAGTGCGTAATACGGTCCACGTCGCGCTGGAAGCATGTGCGCATCTCGCACGGCGGCTCGGGCGTCAGGCGGCCGGTGGACTGCGTGCTCAGCAGGCCGTGCGGGCCAATGAACAGCGCCTCGGCGGCCTCGCGTTTTTCTCTCGGACAGGGCACAGGGATCCCTCCGTTTCCACATAAAATCCATGTTTGCGGCCGGAGCGGCTTGCGCCATTTCCGGCTGCAATACTCTTATACGACATTGCTGTGTATTTCCCTCTTTTTTTTGAAAAAATGCAGCGAAAAAATTTTGCAAACGTTGTGCCAATTTTTTCACGAGCGTTTTACGCGAACTTACGTGGTAGAAATGCGCGGAAACCGGGTGCGGATAAGAATGCGTCAAGCGGAATATTTATGCGGATTTGGGCGGAGAAAAGGCCGCCTCCGTAAGGAGACGGTCTTGGGGTGTCAGAAGGAAATGTCCGGCTTTTGCCGCACCACTGGTCGAGCATGGGCAAGGGCGAAATCGCCTGCGTGCGTTACGTCAGGAAACACCTCATCCGCCTCGCTGCGCTCAGCACCTTCTCCTCGAGGAGAAGGCTTGAGGGTGCGGTGCATCGCCATATGGCGATGCAGGATTCCATCCAAGGCGGGCCTTGCCCCCTCGGGCTCCCCCGTGTCTCAAATATCTTGAAACCATCTATCATTCGCGCCGCAAGGGGAAGGCTGAGAGAGTGCGCAACGGCACAAAAGCCCTCCCAGCTGGGAGGGCTTTGCGATACCTTATGTTCTTCACCGTGCGGCGCGCATATGTACTGCCGCACCCGCCGCTCACAGTCCGGCGCCGGCGAGGGGGACGGCGCGCTCCGTCTCGCCGACGGGGCGCACGGCGCAGCGGCCGGCGGTCAGATCGCGGACCTGCGCGGCAAAGACCTCGCCGGCCTCCTCCGGCAGCAGAGCGCAGAGCGTCACGGCGGCGGCATACTGCGTCTCCTGCACGACGCCGCCGAGCGCGGCGACGGCCGTGCGCACCGGCTCATAGAGCGCGTAGGGCGTGCTGACCTCGCAGGCGAGCCAGCGGCGCACCTCTGAGATGCCGGCGTCGGAAAGCGCATCGGCCGCGGCGGCGGTGTACGCCCGCAGCAGGCCGCCCGTGCCGAGCAGCACGCCGCCGAAATAGCGCGTGACGACGCAGACGGCATTCGTCACGCCCGCGCGGCGGAACACCTCCAGCATCGGGATGCCGGCCGTGCCCTGCGGCTCGCCGTCGTCGGAGTAGCGCTCGGTGCCGTCGCGCAGCAGGTAGCACCAGCAGTTGTGCCGCGCGTCGTGATACTGCTTCTTGCACGCGGCGATGACCGCGCGCGCCTCGTCCTCGGAGCCGACCGGCTGCACAAGGCCCAGAAAGCGTGAGCGCTTGTCCACGTACTCCGACGCGCCGGATTTTGTGGGAATGCGGTAGCTGTCCATATTACCCCTCCTCGTCCGCGATGACGAATGGCTCGAGCCGCGGCCACTGCTCCGGGTGGATGATGACCTCGAGCGCGATGCCGTCGTCGCGGTAGTCCGTGCGCAGCACGGCGCAGTCGCGGTGCAGCGTCTCGAGCAGCGCGCCCTGCGCATACGGCAGCAGCAGCGTCACGTGATGGTCGGACCGGCCGAGGATGGCGCGCACGCGCGCGGTCAGCTCCGCCGTGCCCTCGCCGCTGCGGGCCGAGATGCACACGATGTTCTCCCCGTGCGGCAGGATGCCGAGATAGGCGTCACACTTATTAAATACACGGATGCACGGCGTGTGCGCCGCGCCGAGCTGGTCGATGAGCCGGTCGACGACGGCGGCCTGCGCCTCCCACTCGGGGTTCGAGAGGTCGATCACGTGCAGCAGCACGTCGGCATACGTCAGCTCCTCGAGCGTGGCCTTGAACGCCTCGACCAGGTGCGTCGGCAGCTTGCGGATGAAGCCGACCGTGTCCGAGAGCAGCACCTCCTGCGCGGCGTCGATGCGCCAGCGGCGGGTCGTGGTGTCGAGCGTGTCGAACAGGCGGTCGTTGGCCGGAATGTCCGACCCCGTCAGGCAGTTGAGCAGCGTGGATTTGCCGGCGTTCGTGTAGCCGACGAGGGCCACGACCGGCAGGGCATTTTTCTCGCGGCGGCGGCGCTGCGTGCGGCGGATCTTGCGCACGTCCTCGAGCTCGGCCTGCAGCTTCTGGATCTTGCGGCGAATGTGGCGGCGGTCGGTCTCGAGCTGCGTTTCGCCCGGGCCGCGCGTGCCGATCGGCGACGAGCCGCCCGAGGCCGTCTGCCGCACGAGGTGCGTCCACATACCGGTCAGGCGCGGCAGCAGGTACTGATATTGCGCCAGCTCCACCTGCAGCTGGCCCTCGCGCGTCTGGGCGCGCTGGGCAAAGATGTCGAGGATCAGCCCGGAGCGGTCGAGCACACGCACGCCGAGCTCCTCCTCGAGCACGCGCATCTGTGACGGGGAGAGCTCGTTGTCAAACACCGCGAGGTCGCAGTCGTTGGCGAGAATGAGCTCTTTGAGCTCCGCCACCTTGCCCTCGCCGAGAAAGGTGCGCGGGTCGGGTGTGGGCTTGTTCTGCAGCAGCGTCACGACGGGCTGGCCGCCGGCCGTCTCCACGAGCGCGGCAAGCTCGGCAAGGGAAATGTCCGTCGAGCGCTCGCGTTCCTCCATACACGCCGCGGCGAGACCGGCCAGTGCGGCGCGTTCGATTTTCTGTTCGGTAGATTGCATAGGGGTCATCCTTTTGAAATGAATATTTATTGGTTTTCTGCTGGTTGCGCCCGAAACTGCGGGTATATCTTGTCACGCGTGACGTAGCAGCAAAGTAACGGGGCACCGTACCGTACCCAACCATACCAGACCAGACCAGGTCTTACTGCGCAGTAGGAACGCACTGCATAAGCATATCTTACCCTGTCTCTCTCAAAGAAAGCCAAGGGGAAAGAAAGCCGCTGTGGAAAACCGGCGAAAATGTGGAAAACTCTGTGGAGAGATTGTGGAAAACCTGTTTTGCGGCGGGTGGGGCCGTTGCGGTCTGATGCAGCGCTGCGGCCGGGTGCGCTGGGGTTCGTGCCGGTGATCGGCGGACACAGGTGCGGCCTGGTGCGCGTTTGCGGCTGGGTGCGTGATGGCGGCTGTGCGGTGCAGGGCGCGGGTGCAGCGCAGGGCGCGCTGGCTGGCTTTCTTGCTGAGAGAAAAAATGATTGACAAGTTATGCAAAAGCATACTAGACTGGAAGCAGGGAACCACTCCGACGACGATCGGCACCGCGCCTCGTATGATTTCACGCACTGCCCCTGACGCGGGGCGGCTTTGGCAGCATGACCGGCGGTACACCGTGCGTCCGGCTCGGCATCTTCAAGCCGCACGGTGTGCAGGAAATTTGCTCCAGTGACCAGGTAGCTTTGAGCTTCTCGTTTCTGTACTCGATTGCTGCCTGCGACCGAAACATCCCGCGATGACAGGATGAGCGCCGAAGCAGATATTTTTTCTGAGCTGTGTGCGGATAGTTGGTCGGTATGTCATACATATGCGTGCAGTTGCGGTGTATCTCCCGTGAGGCTGTGCTTGGGCTGCGGCCAATCAATTGCGCTATTTTCCGGTAACTCAGCCCTTCTACATAATATTTTCGTATACAGCTGCGCGCTTCTATGCTAAGATGTTTGTAGTTCATACGTGTTTCCTTTTGGTATTTTGTTTTTGTGGTGATTACATTCTACCAGAGATTCGTATGAACTTCTTTTCTTTTTTCTGTTGCACTTGATCGTATAATTCACCGCTTGTGCCACGCGCGGTTTTGTGCTACATTAAGAGAACATACACAGCGTGAATTTACACAGAAAGGCGGGAGCCCCATGGATGTTCTGCGTTTCAAACAGGCCAATTGCAAAAACTGCTACAAATGCGTCCGGTTCTGCCCGGTCAAGTCCATCCGCGTCTATCAGGGTCACGCACAGATCATTTCCAGTGACTGCATTCTCTGCGGCAACTGCGTGTCCGTCTGCCCGCAGCATGCCAAGGAGGACATCAGCGACGTCGCGCAGATCCAGGAGCTGATCGCATCCGGCCAGCAGGTCGTTGTGAGCGTCGATTCTTCCTACATTGCCTATTTTGACACCCCCGGTTTTTCGGGCATCGAAGAGCCGCTGAAAAAGCTCGGCTTTGCGGCGGCACATGAGACAGCGGAGGGCGCCTATCTGGTCAAGAAGCAGCTCGAGGAGCTCGCGCGTCAGCCGGGCGATGCGCCGATCATTACATCCGGCTGTTCGACGATCGTGCTCTATGTGGAAAAGCATCTGCCGGAGGCGCTGCCATATTTGGCTCCGGTGCTCTCCCCGATGCAGGCGCATGCCGTGCTGCTGCGCAAGCGTTATCCGGGCGCGACCATTGTCTACATCAGCCCGTGTATCTCCAAGAAGGAGGAGACGACGCGCTTTGAGAGCGTCGGTGCTGATTACGACATCACGTTCACGGAGCTTGAGGACTGGATGCATGAGGCCGGTGTTGCTGTTAACCCCAACGTCCCGGCCGATGAGCCGATGCTTTCGCGCGGTTATACGATCACAAACGGCGTTCTGCACTCCATGTCGCTCGATTCCGGGCGCGATTATCTGTTCCTTGACGGTCTGGATGACAGCATCCAGACGCTCAAGAGTGTCGTCAACGGCAATCTGCGCAACTGCTTTATTGAGATCGCTGCCTGCCACGGAAACTGCGTCGGCGGTCTCGCTTTTCGGCAGAAGCACACAAACCTGCTCGAATCGCGCCGCCGCGTGATCAAGAGCGCCGGTGGCGAAAGAAACTTCGACATTCAGGAGCCGGTGGATATGCACCGCGCGCTCATAGACAAGAAGCACCCGGTCGACTTACCGCCAGACTCTGTTATTAACGGGATCCTGCGCAAAATGGGCAAATTCAGCCCGGCGGATGAGCTCAACTGCGGTCTGTGCGGCTACCGCACCTGCCGCGACAAGGCCATCGCCGTCTATGAGGGCCGCGCTGAGATCAGCATGTGCATGCCATATATGAAAGAGCGTGCCGAGACCTACTCCGAGAAGATCATCAACGTCTCCCCGGAGGGCATTGTCACTGTCGGCAAAAAGCTGAAGGTCAAGCAGATCAACAAAGCGGCTTGCAAGATTTTCGGCATCAAGGATCCGGCGGACATCATCGGCTATCCGGTCTCGCGCATTATGGATGAGTATGATTTCGTGAAGATGATCAGCCAGGAGGAGACGCAGGTCACGGACGAGGTGTTCCTTGCTGATTATAACGTCTACCTCGAGCGTATTTTCATCTGCGACCCGGAGCGGACGCTTTTCACCTGCATCATGCGTGATGTGACGAAGGCGCGCCAGCGCCGCAACAAGATCCAGAAGACGAAGATCCACGCGGCCGATCTGGCAGATGACATCATCGCCAACCAGCTGCGCATCGTCCACGAGATCGCGAGCCTGCTCGGAGAGACGGCAGCGGAGACCAAGGTGGCGGTCCACGACCTGAAGGAGGCCATCATGCTCGATGAGGACGGCGACGATGATGCGTAAACGAATCAATCGCTGCAGGAACACGGTCTGGGACATCAGCGTCATCAGCCGCAACAAAAACGGGGAGACGCTCTGCGGAGATCAGTGCGCGCTCGAATGGGACGGAAACGATGCGACGGTCATCCTCTCCGACGGCCTCGGCAGCGGCGTCAAGGCCAACATTCTCTCCACGCTGACAACGACCATGCTCACGACCATGCTCAAGGGCAGCGTGCCCATTGACGAGTGCGTTACGACCGTGGCGGAGACGCTGCCCATGTGCAAGGAGCGCAAGCTCGCCTATGCGACCTTTACGATCCTGCAGACGGCCGGCACCCGCGTGCGCCTGATCCAGTATGATAACCCGAACGCCGTATTTGTGCATAACGGTGCGATCACAAAATATAACTATTCCGTCAACTTTATTCAGGAAAAGGAGCTGCACGAGAGCTACCTGCATTTTGACGTGGGAGATATGCTCGTGCTCTTCAGCGACGGGGTGTCGGAGGCCGGACGCGGCGTGACGACGGACGCCGGCTGGGCGCAGCAGGATATTGAGGATTTTATCCTGCGCAACTATTCGTCTAACGTCTCCTCGCAGCGCATGGCGGCCAGCATCCTTTCGACCGTCAAGACCCTGGACATGGACGCCATGCATGATGATACGACCGTTGTTGTCGCGCGTCTGCGCGAGCGCTGTCCGGTCAACGTCATGATCGGGCCGCCCGAGCGCAAGGATGACGATCTGAGCACGATGCGCCTGTTTTTCGGCAAGGATGGCAAGCACGTTGTCTGCGGCGGCACCACAGCCAACGCTGTCGCGGCATATCTGGGCGTAAAGGTGCACACGCTGCCAGGCAGCGGCACGGAGGAGGTTCCGCCGATGAGCGAGATCCACGGCGTGGATCTGACCACCGAGGGGATCGTTACGGTCAACGCGACGATGGAGCGCATCAAGGACTACCTTGCCGACGGTATGTACACGCTCGAGCTCGCCCACATGAAAGACGGCGCGTCCAGGCTCGCGCTCATGCTGCTTGAGGAGGCGACGGAGGTCAATGTCCTCTTCGGCAACGCGAGCAACCTCGCCCAGCAGGATACGGAGTTCAGCTTTGAGCGCAAGCTGCAATTGGTGCAGGAGCTGCGCGATATGCTGACCTTGGCCGGTAAAACAGTCAAAATGAGCATCTGCTGACAGATGCTGATATTCACGGAGTGACCCAAACGAATGAAAATCCGAACTATTTTTGCAGTATTGCTGTGTAAACTCGCGCGCGGCCTGCTGCGGCTGCTGCGCCGCGGCGGCACGGCGTTTCCCGGCCGGGTGGCGCTGAAGGTATATCCGCAGGTGCTCGGCGTGCTCTCGCAGGGCGTGCGCGTTATCCTCGTCACCGGTACGAACGGCAAAACGACCAGCTCCCGCATGATCGAGCAGGCGTTCGCCGATGCGGGGCTCAATTACTTTGCCAACCGCTCCGGCGCGAACCTCATCTCCGGCATCACGGCGGAGTTTGCCATGCACAGTACGCTGACCGGGCGGCCGAAGTGCCAGTTCGCCGTCATCGAGTGTGACGAGGCGGCGTCCAAAACGGTGCTCATGTATCTCAAACCGGAGGTCATCGTGGCCACGAACGTGTTCCGTGACCAGCTCGACCGCTACGGCGAGATCACGCACACGCTCAACAACATCCTCGAGGGCATCCGTCACACGCCGGAGAGCATACTGTGCATCAATGCCGACTGTTCGCTCATCGCGTCCATCCCGGCACAGGTGCCGAACCCGGTCGTGCGCTTTGGCGTGAACGTGTCGCTCGGCGGCGACGACCTGACGGAGATCTCCGACGCGCCGCACTGCATCCACTGCAAGGCAGAGTATGTCTATGACTACCGCACGTACGGCCATCTCGGCGCGTTCCGCTGCCCGAAGTGCGGCTACCACCGCGAGGATCCGCAGGTCGCCGTCACGGCGGTGCAGGACCTCGGTGTGGACACGAGCGACGTCACCATGTCTATCGGCGGGCGGGAATACGCCGTGCACATCAACCTGCCGGCGGCGTATAACGTCTACAATGCCGTCGGGTCGGCGGCAGCGCTGTACGCATTCGGTTTCGCGCCAGAGGCGATCGTGCATGCGCTCGGCGCGTTCGGCTGCGGCTTTGGCCGCATGGAGAAGTTCGACCTGCGCGGCACGCCCGGACGCATGATGCTCGTGAAAAACCCCGCCGGCTGCAATCAGACCATGCGCTACCTCGCCGGGCTGAACGAGGATGCGACGTTTGTCGTCTGTCTCAACGACCGGGACGCCGACGGCACGGACATCTCGTGGATCTGGGACGCGGACTTTGAGCGGCTCGCCGCCATGGGCGAGCACCTGCGGCAGGTGTTCGTATCCGGCACGCGCGCCGATGAGCTGCGCCTGCGCCTGAAATATGCGGGCGTGGATGAGGCAAACATTCAGGTGTTTTACGACTATGACCCGCTGATCGACGCCATGTGCACGTCGGAATACCCGGTGTTCATCATGCCGACGTATACGTCGATGCTGGATCTGCGCGGCCGGCTGCAAAAGCGGCTCGGCGGAAAGGAGTTCTGGGAATGAGCGAGAAGACCCTGCGCATCTGCCACCTGTACCCGGACCTTCTGAACCTCTACGGCGACCGGGGCAACATTCTCTGTATGCGCCGCCGCCTGGAGTGGCGCGGCATCGGCGCCGAGGTGACGGAGGTCACGGTCGGCGAGCAGGCGGATTTCACGCAGTTTGACCTGTTTTTCATCGGCGGCGGTCAGGACTTTGAGCAGGAGGTGCTCCTGTCCGACCTGAAAGCCGGAAAAGGCGGCGAGATCAAGGCTGCCATCGCCGACGGCAAGACGTTTCTGACCATCTGCGGCGGCTACCAGATGCTCGGCAGCTACTACCGCACGTGGGACGGCAAGCAGTGTGATTTCATCGGCGCGATCGATTATTACACCGTCGGTTCGAAAGAGCGCATGATCGGCAACTTCCTTTTTGAATGTCTGCCGGAGTCCGGTGGCAGCACAGTCGTCGGCTTTGAAAACCACAGCGGCAAGACCTACCTCGGCAGCGGCGTGTCGCCGCTCGGCAAGGTGCTTGTCGGCGGCGGCAACAATGGGGAGGACGGCTGTGAGGGTGTGCGCTATCACAACGTGTTCGGTACGTACAGCCACGGCCCGGTCCTGCCGAAAAACCCCGCATTTTGTGACCATTTGCTCACGACAGCGCTGCAGCAGCGCTATCCGAATCTGGAACTCCAGCCGCTGGACGATGCGGCCGAGCTCGCCGCGCACAATACCATGCGCGACCGGCTGCTGAAAAAATAACTGCATGGAAAATGGGCGCATCCGTC
>ERZ1106964.922-NODE-922-length-24853-cov-4.318171_pt1 | contig 24853 bp, 17 predicted proteins | sample MGYA00403682_ERZ1106964 | MGnify/ENA primary metagenome ERZ1106964 (study PRJEB35170, sample SAMEA104062451) | human gut metagenome | biome: human gut; feature: human-associated habitat; material: faeces | place: Denmark | collected 2013-04-10 ...
TTCTGCGCGCGGTTCTGGCCTCGCTGCGGCGGTGAAATGTCCCGCCAGATCAGGCGGCTTTTCGCGTGCTTGCGCACCGCGTTTGTGCAGTCTGTATGCAAAAAGTGCAAAAGCTTTACTTATCTTGGTGATAATTATAACAGTTTTTTGACTATTGCGTAAATCAGCACAAAATATAAAAATCATGATGCTATTTTGTTGATATTTCCAAATTAGCTGATTATATGCCGCCGGATTTTCAGGTCTTTCCGCAAAAACCGCGCATTTTTTCGAGCCCTCATTGCTGGCAGTATCTTATGCTTTAGGCTTTTTCGAGGTGCGCCGGTGCAGAAAACGTATGACCGTTTCCTCTCAAGATAACGCCATATTATAACATTTTCTTTGTGTATTGTGTAGCAACTGGCACCATTCGCAGAAGAATGCATTTCAATGCCTCTCGACGAACAGGCGATTTCCTGCTATACTGAAAAAAGAAATATCTCAGGAGAGCGAGTGCGATGAAGAAGATACTCTTTGTGTGCTTGGGCAATATTTGCCACAGCCCGATGGCGGAGTTCGTGATGAAGGACTTGGCAGGATGTGTTGGCGGGATGCCAAGGACTTCTGAGAGAATTATTGCAGGAGCGAGGTGAACAGAATGGATAACGAGCTTCAAGCAAGCTATACAACAGAGCAAACCTATCATTCAATCCGCCATTTCATTGTATCTGCACAGCGCAGTTTAAGTGTGGCAGTAAACTCCGCAATGGTGACGGCCTATTGGGAAATCGGTGAGCAGATCTACAAAGCCTGCGGAGAAAATGACCGTGCAGGATATGGCAAAAAGCTGCTGCAATACCTGTCCGCACATCTGACGGCGGAATTCGGGAAGGGATTTGACGAGTCAAATTTGCGAAAGATGCGCCAGTTCTACTGCGCATATCCAATTCGAGACACACTGTGTCCTGAATTGAGCTGGTCGCACTATCGACTACTGATGCGCGTTCCCAATGAGAAAGAGAGAGCCTTCTATGCGGAAGAATGTGCGAAGTCCGCATGGAGCGTCCGGCAGCTTGAACGGCAGATCCACACGATGTACTATCAGCGCATCTTGGCAAGCCAGGATAAATCGCTTGTCGCTGCTGAGATACAAACGACGGAGCCAAAACCGGAATATGAAAAAATCATCAAAGATCCCTATGTAATGGAGTTCCTGCAAATCCAACCGGATACGCATGTTTATGAGGGAGAATTGGAGCAGGCATTGATTGACCACCTGCAACACTTCCTGCTGGAGCTGGGACGAGGCTTCTCCTTCGTAGCACGGCAGAAGAAGTTTACGCTGGATGGTCAGAACTTTTTCATCGACCTTGTGTTTTACAATTACATCCTCAAATGCTTTGTGCTGATCGATTTGAAGATGGGGCAGCTTACGCATCAGGATCTCGGTCAGATGCAGATGTACGTCAACTACTATACTCGTGAGTTGATGAACGAAGGGGACACACCGCCGATTGGCATTGTCCTCTGCGCCGATAAAAGTGATGCTGTTGTGAAGTACACTTTGCCAGAGGATAATCACCAGATTTTCGCATCCAAGTATTTTACCTATCTGCCAACTGAGGAAGAATTGAAGCGAGAACTGCGGCTGGATGAGTTTCAAAAGCTGGACGAGTGATACTCGTGTTGAATTCGGACGGGGGTTCGAATTGCGTCAGAGAAAATTTGAAATAATCGCATTCTGAATTCTATGGAAAACTCAAAGCCGTTGCGGTGCAAGGCTTCCAAGACGAAAATATCCGAATTGAAGCCGCCTGACAGAAAGTTTAGGAATTCAGGCTTTTGCTTGAATTCCTTTTCTTTTTGCTTTTAAAAGTTTTGGTTTCTTGTTTTTGAATTTGCGGTTTTCTCAAAAATACCCTTCGGGAACAAGGGCCTGTATTTGGAGAAAGCTTGATGAGACGGTAAAAAGGAGCGTAATATAATGAAAATTGGATTGCAATTTGCCATGCCTGCGGAGTTTCATGCCCTGCCGGGGGCCAAGGAGCTGGAGGCATTTGAGACCGTGTCCGGTGTGCCGTTCTACGAGGCTGCACCGGGGATCATTGCCTGCGCCGGCGGTGTCAGCAAGGTGAATGCCGCCATGGCGGCAGAGATCCTGTGTCTGAAGTACGGTGTGGATATGATCGTCAATACCGGAGTGGCCGGATGCCTGACGGAGCTTCCCACCGGCAGCCTGGTGGTCGCCGAGGACTTTGTGCAGCACGATGTGGACACCTCTGCCATCGGTGATCCCGTAGGATTGGTATCCACGGTGAACCGGGTGTCGTTCCCCACCTGGAAGCCGGAGCGGTGTGTGGAGTTGCTGGCAGCACTGGGCCGCAAGGCGGCGCTGGGGCGGGTGGCCACCGGAGATTGGTTTGCTGTCCGCAGCGACCGGGCAATCTTCATCCGGGACACGTTCCACCCTCTGCTGACAGAGATGGAGGGCGGCGCGATCGCCCAGGTGTGCCTGCGGAACAATGTGCCCTTCGTGGCGGTCAAATCTGTGTCGGATCATCTGTTCCGGGAGGGCCAGACGGAGGAGTTTTTCGATTTCGCCCACGCTATGGAGGATCTGGGCGCAGTGGTACTCCCACTGACGCAGGCTTTACAGAAGGAGACGCTCTGAGCGGGGCAAACCGTGCTGCGCCTGCCACATAGTTTCCAGCCGGAACGAGCAATCGTTCCGGCTCCTTTTTTCCTATGGGGGTGCGAAATAACAGCCGAGGGAGCGAAAGTGAGGGCGGATAACCGTCGCCGGGCTGACATACGCTTTTTGTAAGAAGAACCATAAAATGGAACGGGCGTTCGTGAACGAGCAGTGCTTTTTCGGCTTTTTCCGGGAAATTTCATGTTTGGGACCCTAATTTGGGGAAATTAGGGTTAACAAAACGGGGATTCCATGATATACAGAAGTTAGGCCATATGATCTGCGAATTAAAAACGATAGGGAGCCGACAGGACCCACTTAAAGACTACCCCGCTGGCGGAGTTTCAAGCCCTTTGCCGGCGAACGGCTCTTCTGGAAATCGTTCAGGTCCCCAAGCGGCATCCGTATTCCGGTGACGCAGGACTGTTGAGCGTAAAGGAGGCACAGCTGTGAAAAAAAGATGGACCGCGTTTTCCTTGGCGTTTCTCCTGGGGCTCGGCCTGACTGCCTGTGGCAAAACACCGGGGCCGGACACAAATACGGATGCGCCACCCTCTGCTGCCGACAGCGCGGAGGATACCCGGCAGCAGACCTCCGCACCGTTCAGCGCGGACTACTGGACCGCTGTGCGGCACGAGAGTTATGATGCCATGAACGACTGCATGAAAACCAGTGCTATGCCCACGGAGGCGTGGTGGGCGGACCTCTATCTCAACGAAGACGGAACGGCCCAGTTTCGGGATGTGTTAGGCTCGTACTACAATACCAGCCTGCTCGACGGAAACTGGTGGCTGGGCGCGGACAGCACCCTGCGGCTGACGGGAACGATGAATACCGGCGAGCCGCTGACCTTGGACGGTCGGATCGAAAGCACCGATTCTCTGGTGATCGAGACCCCTTACGGAGATACCTTCTACTTTGCCCCGGCAGAGCGGCCGGGCCCCGGCGGAGAGATGGGGATCGCGGACCTCTACGGAACGTGGCGCATGACCCACTATGAGGAGGACGGCCGGGAATACAGGCCCGGCGAGGAACATATCGCCTCTATGTTGTGCTTTGATCGCCTGTGGTCCGATCTGTTGGAGGGCTATGTGATACGGGCGGACTGGTACCACGCCGCCGGGCTGGATACGGATACCCCGCAATACCGGTCAGAAAAGCACCTGCTGGCGGAGCAGATAGAGGAATCGCTGATGCCGGGGCTGCCCAATGAGACTTGGAGTGTGCGGCTGACCGATGAGGAGACTGGCGCGGCGTTTTTCGCCGCCCTGACGAACCGGAATAGCCTGCTTGTGCGGATGCCTTATGAAAAGAACGGGGGCGAGGGGGTCCGTACCGTCACCTATATGCGCTCCAGCGGCTTCCTGCCGCCGACCTTGGAGAACGCCATGACAGGGGAGCCGGAAAAATCGCTGATCTTCTACTGGCGGGACCCGCCCACCGAGGTAACGGAGCCGCTGTCGGTGATCCCCATGAACGCATTGGAACCCAACGGACAGAATAAGCTGCTGCTGGTGGGCCGGTGGTACGAAACGGACATTCAATTCAGCGTTGGAACGCCGGTGCTGAACGATGACGGCACCCAAAAAAGTTGGATCTCAGAGAAGATGGTGTATGAGGGGAAAATCAAGATCAATGAGCCGATGTTCTTCTCCCTCACCATTCCAGAGGATACGGCGCGGGTGTGCCTGTTTATGAAGCGGCCCTGGGATGTGAGCTGGTTCACCTGGCCCATTACGGATCAGGCTCCGTTTTATGTCAGTGGAGACACCTTCCTGACGGGAGGGAGCTGAGGCCTTGTTTTACCTAAAAAACAGGCGATTTTATAAGAAGCAATCAAAAGCGAATGCTGAAATCAAATACAACAACAGGAAAAGGAGAGTAGAATTATGGGACTGATCAAAGCGGCAATGGGCGCGGCTGGCGGCGTGTTGGCCGACCAGTGGAAGGAATACTTTTATTGCGAAGCGATCCCCTCTGACGTGCTGGCGGTCAAGGGCAAAAAGAAGGTCACGGGCCGTTCCAGCAACACCAAGGGCGATGACAACATCATCACCAACGGCAGCCTGATCGCCATTGCGGACGGACAGTGCATGCTCATCGTGGAGCAGGGCAAGGTGGTGGACGTCTGCGCCGAGCCCGGTGAGTACACCTACGATATGTCCACGGAGCCCAGCATCTTCTCCGGCGATCTGGGCGAGAGCGTGAAGAACGTGTTCCAGAATATCGGCAAGCGTTTCACCTTCGGCGGCGAGGCTCCCAAGGATCAGCGGGTCTACTACTTCAACACCAAGGAGCTGACGGGCAACAAGTACGGCACCCCCAGCCCCGTCCCCTTCCGGGTGGTGGACCAGCGGGCTGGCATCGACATTGACATCGGCATCCGCTGCTTCGGCGAGTACAGCATCCGGCTGAAGAACCCCCTGCTGTTCTACACCAACGTCTGCGGCAACGTCAGTGAGGACTACAAGACGGAAAATATCGCCGGTCAGATGAAAACGGAGCTGCTGACGGCTTTGCAGCCCGCTTTCGCCAAGATCAGCGAAATGGGCATCCGCTATTCCGCCCTTCCCGGCCATACTCTGGAGCTGGCTGACGCCCTCAACGAGCAGCTTTCCGGCAAGTGGCGGGATCTGCGCGGCATGGAGATCGTCTCCTTCGGCGTTTCCAGTGTGAAGGCCAATGAGGAAGACGAGCAGATGATCAAGGAGCTGCAGCGCAACGCGGCCTTTATGGACCCCACCCGGGCGGCGGCGCATCTCGTCGGCTCTCAGGGCGAGGCGATGAAGGCGGCGGCCGCCAACACCGGCGCCGGTCCCGCTATGGCCTTTATGGGCATGGGCATGGCCGGCCAAATGGGCGGCATGAACGCCCAGAACCTGTTCCAGATGGGCCAGCAGCAACAGGCCCAGCAGCAGGCGGCGCAGCCCGCTCCCGCCCCCGCGGCGCAGGGCTGGACCTGCACCTGCGGTCAGGGCGGCATCACCGGCAACTTCTGCCCCAACTGCGGCAGCAAGAAACCGGAGCCGAAGCCTGCCGGGGACAGCTGGCAGTGCGCCTGCGGCGCCACCGCCACCGGAAAGTTTTGCCCGGAATGCGGCAAGCCTAAGCCCGCCGCCGCAGCGGACGGCTGGACCTGCACCTGCGGCGCGGTGAATAAGGGCAAGTTCTGCGCCGAGTGCGGCAAGCCCAAGCCTGCCGGAGTTCCTCAGTACAAGTGTGACAAGTGCGGCTGGGAGCCCGCCGACCCGCAGCATCCCCCCAAGTTCTGCCCTGAGTGCGGCGACCCCTTTGACGACGGGGACATCGTGTAATGAAACGGCGGATGATTTGGATTTTCCTGGCGGGCGCGCTGGTAGGGATCGTCCTTTCGGGCCTGTATAAGCATTTTGTCACGGACCAGATCATGGATGGGGGCAATGGCATGGAGAATCCGGATCAAAACCTGTTCCTGCTGGACGGGGACGGTACTTATGTGGACAATTCCCTCCTCTGGCCAGTGCTGGAGGGAACATGGGAAAGTCCGGAGGACGGCTGGCAGGCGGTCATCAGCGAAGAGGACGGCCTGACCCTCCGTTTGGACGGCGAGACCGTTCTGGAAACCCCGCTGGACTTCACCTACATCCCGCGTAAAAAGATACAGGACACAGGGCTGATGTTAGACAACTGTGTTCTCCAGAAGGCGGACGGCACGGAATTGGGGAAGATCCTGGACGTTTACCACTGTGCCGGGGCCGGCGAGGACAGCGGCAGACTGGAGTTGACGGTGGACTGGTCGGAAGCGGCGGACAAAGTGGTGAAGCTTCAGAAAATTGAAGAATAAGAGCGAATAGCAGATTTTTTGGCAAAATATCGTCCCCGGCCGCGGGAGCCACGGCCGGGGACAAGATCCCGGTTCCGGGTGGACAATGCAATGTGAGCCGTTACGGCGACTGAAAACAACAGGAGGAAGCTATTATGGGATTGTTTGATAAGAAATACTGCGACATCTGCGGCGAGAAGATCGGACTGTTGGGCAATCGGAAACTGGAAGACGGCAACCTTTGTAAGGACTGCGCGAAGCAGCTCTCTCCCTGGTTCAGTGACCGCCGCCGCTCTACGGTGGAGGACATCAAGCGGCAGTTGGCCTACCGGGAGGAAAACCGGGGCAGGGCGTCCCAGTTCCGCACCACCCGCTCCTACGGCGAGGATTGTAAGGTCCTGCTGGACGAGGAGCATCGTTGGTTCACCGTTACCCGTGCCCGGGATCTGGCGGACGCCAACCCGGATATTCTGGACTGCACCGCGCTGACCGGCTGCCGCGTGGACATTGACGAGAGCCGCACGGAGCAGAAGCGGGAGGGACCGGACGGCAAGGAGGTCAGCTACAACCCGCCTCGCTACGAGTATTCCTATGACTTTGAAGTGATCATTTCCGTCAATAACCCCTACTTTGACGAAATGAAGTTCCGCCTGAACAACAGTTCTGTGTACATTGAGCCGCAGAACACCGTGCAGCGGCCCATGATGGGGCAGCAGGGTATGATGGGCCAGCGTCCTATGGCGGGCCGTCCTCAGAGCGGCATGGCGGGTCAGCGGCCTATGATGAATCAGCAGGGCATGAATCAGCGTCCTATGGCAGGTCGGCCCCAGAGCGGCATGACACAGCGCCCTATGATGGGACAGATGAATTCTGTGGGCCGGATGAATACCATGGCTGCCGGCTTCGATCCGGAGAGCAATCGGGAATATCGCAAGTACCGCGAAATGGGCGACGAGATCCGAGCGGCGCTGCTTCAGGTGATGGAGACCGCCCGTGGCGGCGGCGCAGTTCAGACAGCCCCCATGCAGCAGCAGGAGGCCCCCATGCAGCAGCAGGAGACCTTCGCTCCCGCTCCGGCAGCGGCCGGTCCGTGGACCTGCCCCGCCTGCGGCGGACAGAATGACGGAAAATTCTGCGAGTACTGCGGCGCGCCCAGAGGATAAGGGAAACAGATCGGAGAAAACGGCTCAACAGCGTCCGCCCGTCTACGGGCGGGCGCTGAACGGAAAATGAAGAAAGAAGGGTGAGAGCAAGCATGGCAGCACAGGTGACCAACTATCAATGCCCAAGCTGCACCGGCCCGCTGCACTTTGTAGGCGCATCCGGCAAGCTGGAGTGCGATTACTGCGGTGCTACCTATGATGTAGCGGAGATCGAGGCGCTTTACGCGGAAAAGGAAGAAAAGGCCGCGGCGGCGCAGCAGTCTGCTGAGGAAAAGACGGCAGCGGAGCGGCAGGCTGCCGCGGAAGGCGGCTGGGAGATGCCGGACCTCAGCGCCGACTGGGGCGCAGAGGGCGACGGCATGAAGGCTTACAGCTGCCCAAGCTGTGGTGCGGAGCTGATCTGTGACGCAAGCACGGCGGCTACCTTCTGCCCTTACTGCGGCAACCCAACGGTGGTGCCGGGGCAGTTTGCGGGAACGCTGAAGCCGGATTTCGTGATCCCCTTCAAACTCAGCCGCGAGGACGCCATCCGCAAGCTCAAGAAGCATTACAGGGGCAAGGTGTTCCTTCCCAAGAGCTTTTCCAAGGAAAATCACTTACAGGAGATCCAGGGGGTCTATGTACCCTTCTGGCTGTTCAGCGGTGAGGCGGAGGGCAATGCCCACTATGAGTGCACCCGGTCCCACAAGCGCACCGAGGGTGAGTATGAGGTGATAAAGACGGAGCACTTTGACGTGTACCGTGCCGGAACGATGCCCTTTGAAAAGGTACCGGTGGACGCCTCGACTAAAATGCCGGATGATCACATGGATTCCATCGAGCCTTACAATTACGATGACCTGAAACCCTTCTCCACGGCGTATCTGCCGGGCTTCCTGGCGGATAAGTTCGACGTGTCGGCGGACAAGAGCCGGGAACGGGCCGATGTCCGCTGTCTGGGCAGCTTGAAAAAGGCGCTGCAAGGCACCGTAACGGGATACGCGACCTGTTTCCCAAGGGGCGAACACGCAGACATCCAGCGGGGCAAGGTCCACTACGCGCTGCTGCCGGTGTGGCTGCTGAATACCAAGTGGCAGGGCAAGGATTTCCTCTTCGCCATGAACGGCCAGACCGGAAAATTCGTGGGCGACCTGCCTGTGGATAAGGGGCGGTTCTGGGGGATGTTTGCCGCCATTGCCGTGCCGCTGTCCGTATTGAGTTCGGTCATCGTCCTGCTGATGCGATAAGGAGGGACGGACATGAAAAGAAAAGTCACAGCTTTGCTGACGACGCTCCTGCTGACGCTGACTCTGTGCGTCCCCACTCTGGCGTGGACGGAATACGGCGCGATCTACGATGAGACCGACGCGCTGGGCTCGGACGAATTGTCCGATCTGGGTCAGTACACCCTGCCCCAGCTGACGGAGGCGCTTCACCTTGACCTGCGGGTGGACATATTTACCAATGAGGATGTGAGCGAGGGTACCACCGCCGGAGATATCGCCACATATGTTTACAAAGATTCCGGCTACGGCTGGGGCGAGGAAAAGGACGGCATCTCGCTGACGCTGGTGATGGAGCCTCTGGCGGACGGTTCTTACACCCTGGCGGAGACCGACTGGTGCGTCTACGCGATGCTGAGCGAGACGCGGGGCGACGGGCAGGAACTCTCCGGCTTGGTGTATGACGCGGTGGAGCCCTATCTGAACAACGCGCAGTCCTGGACCGGTGAGGACATGGCTGCGAGTGCCGAAGCGCTCTGCCAGGCAGTGAATGCCATGGCGGCGACGGCGGCGGACTATCTCTCCGCAGACTTCCCAACGGAGGCGCAGCAGCCCGAGACCGTCCAGTCCGGCGAAGCTCCGGAGTTGGGCAGCACTGGCATGAACTATGTGTTCGATCTGCGGGGAATGCTCTCCGACGGGGAGCGGGAACAGCTGGAGGATCGGGCCGAGGATATCGCCCTCCGCCGCAGCTGCGGCATCTATACCCTTTTTGTGGAGGACTTTACAGCTTACGGCTACGGTGACGATCCCTATACCGCCCTCTATCAGATCTACCACGCCGAAGGACTTGGCGTGGGCGAGGACCGGAACGGCGTCATCATCATGCTGAGCATGACAGAGCGGGACTACGCCATGTTCGTCTACGGCGAATGGGCGGAGTATGCTTTTGACCGATACGGCGAGAAGCAGTTGGAAGGCCGGTTCTTGTCCAACTTCAGCGACGGTGATTGGTATGGCGGCATATCCAATTACCTCACCGCCTGCGACGAGTTTTTGGAGCTGGCTGAGGCCGGAAAACCTGTGCGGTCCAGCCCCCTGCCGGCCATCGGCATTGCGGTGGCAGTCTCCTGCCTGATCGCGTTTCTGGTGTGCATGATCCTGAAGGGACAGATGAAGTCCGTGCGCAAGGGCGTTGACGCCAACGTGTATACCACGGCGGGCGGTGGATTGAAGCTGACGGACAGCTATGACCACTACACCCATACCACCGAGACCCGCCGTAAGATCGAGAGCGACTCCGGCGGCGGTGGCAGAAGCAGCGGAGGAACTGTAAGCCGCAGCGGCGGAGGCGGTCACGGCCGCAGCGGAAAATTCTGAGAAGGAGGCAGAATCATGAAGCGCTTGACTTTGCACCGGCTGGCGTCGGCGCTTCTCTGCCTGACGCTGGCTCTTAGCCTGACTGCCTGCGGAGGGAAAAAGAAACCGGCCCCGGCAGCGGGAAACGGCGGCGTAAAGGAGACGATCTCCGACAGCAGGACCGATCAGACCGGTCAGGCCGATCCTGTGAAGCCTTCCGAACCGGAAGCGGAGGTGGACCAGGAGCTGGTGGAGGAATGTCTCGACAAGCTGGGCTTTGATTTGGAATACGGCGGCTATCCCGGCGCCGCGGCCTATCTCGGCTACCGGGAGAAGGGGGACACCTCCAAGCTGTCGGACTGGATGCTGGAAAACTGCCTTGACTTGACAACGGAAATGCCGGTCATGCTGACCATCCCCTCGGAGCGGGTCCTCGGTCCGGGGTACGGCAAGCTGTTCTGCGTCATTCCGCGGGGAGAGAACACCAGCCTTGCCGTGAATCACATCACATGGCAGTCTCAGGGCAACGGCCTGCATCCGGTGGCGGACGAAGTCCTCTACCGGGAGGAATATGCCCAGCCTGTTTTGCTGTTCGTCGATCCGGAGGAGCCGGATATGGAGGTCAACCTTGTGGCCGATGACGGCACGGTGGTGAACTGGCATCCGCAGGAGGACCTGTACGGCGATCTCATCCTGCCTGCCAGCGAGGAGGGCCGATTGCTGCTGTTCGACTTCTCCATCTACACGAACACCATCGCCATCGACCATCCCGAAGGCTGGGAGCCGACCGGTGACGATTGGTGGTGGCCCCCTACGGATCTGGGACTGGCCGATGCCTCGTGGGATTGCGATGAGTGGACGCTGGAGCTGCATTATGGCGACTGTGACCCGGACTATGCGGGGCTGGCTAATCTGTACGAGTACTATAACGGCCAGAAGAATTTGCAGTTCTTCGGTGTATGGCGCATGGAGGATGACTGCCTGCGGCTGGATATGTCCGCCGGGGTGGGCAGCTCCCTCAGCGGCAGCTTCCCAGTGCTGATCTCCCCCTCCGGCGAGTATCTGTACTTCCAGCGCTCCCGCATCGGCGAGGGGATGCCCTTCCTGCGGAACGGCGAGGACTCCACTACCTTGAGCTTGCGCTACGGTTGATGAAACCCTTTATACGAAACAGACCCGGCAGCTGATTTTCAGCCGCCGGGTCCTTTTTATTGGTTATATGCGTGGAAATTTTCTGTGGGTATCAGAAAGCAACGTGCATGAACAGGGCCACGCAGCAGAGAATGATCGCCAGAGGGACGTACACATACCGGCCCACATTGTACCAGAGATCGCCGCGTTTTTTCGTACTGCCGGTGTTGATGGCGTCCAGCAGGGCGTCCTTATTCATCACGTAGAACCAGGAGACCGCGCCCAGTGTAGCGCCGATGGGGATGATATAAATGGACACCAGATCCATCCAGGGACCCCACTTGCTGATGGTCTCCATGCCGATGCCGAAGCCCAGGCACAGCGCGCCCAGCAGTACCAGGACGGTAACGCGGTTGAGCTTCGGGAACTTGTGCATCAGGGACTCCGCCACCACCTCAAACATATTCTGCAAAGAGCTGACGCCGGCGAAAATCATGGCCATATACAGGATGATGGCGAAGAGCTGACCCATGGGGATGTCCTGCAGGATGGTGGGCAGAGTTACGAACAGCAGGCTGGGACCGGCGCCCACGTCCAGACCGTAGGAGAAGCAGGCGGGGATAATAACCAGAGCGGCTACCACGGCGGCAATGGTGTCAAAGAGGGCCGTGTGCTGGGCCACGCCCACCACGTCCTCGTCCTTGGAGAGGTACGCACCGTAAACGATCATGCCGCTGCCGGTGACGGACAGGGAGAAAAACGCCTGCCCCATAGCCCAGATCCAGATCATGGGATTCGTCAGGGCCTCCCAGCGGGGGGTGAACATAAAGACATATCCCTCCGCGGCGCCGGGCAGAAGGGCCACCCGCACGGCCAGGATCAGGAAGATCACAAAGAAGACGGGCATCATGACCTTGTTGGTCTTTTCAATGCTGCGGGCGCCCAGGAACAGCGTCAGCAGCGTGCCCACCACCACAACGATGTGATAGGGGATCACGGAGTAGGGGGTGGAGGAGAAGGCACCGAACCAGGCGGCGGTGTCCGTGGTCAGCAGTGTGCCCAGCAGGGAATCCACCAGAGCCTTGAGCACATAGGTGACGATGACGGCATAGCCGATGGCGATGCACAGGGAGCCGGCCAGAGGCAGCCAGCCCAGCAGACCGCCGACTTTACCGGCAGACTTGCTGCGGGTGTCCCAGGCGTTTTCATAAGCGCCCAGCGTACCGGTGGCGGCACGGCGGCCCATGGCAAACTCCGCCGGAAGGCCCACATAGCTGAAGATAAAGACAAACAGCAGATAGATCAGTAAAAATGCGCCGCCGCCGTTGCTGCCCATTTTGTTGGGGAAGCCCCAGACGTTGGCCATACCCACCGCCGAACCGACGGACGCAAGGATAAAGCCCCAGCGGCTCGCAAAGCTCTTGGGGTTTTTCTTGTGTTCCATGTTTTTCTCCCATCCAGCCGTAAAAAAACCGCACGGGATCGGGGCCCGTGCTATCGGCTTCTATCTGATCCCGGACTTCCGGGGGAAACAAACCCCTCACAGGGAGGGCGCTTTACTATTTTAAAGCTTTGCTGACAAAAAGTCAAGGGAGGAACAATAGTTGTCCGCGGTAAAAAATACGCCGCGAGGGAAAAATGACTTCTGCTGAAAACAAAGCGCCCATCTGCGTGGAAACGCAGGCGGGCGGGCGATGTATGGTCAGCGCAGAAGTTTTCCCAGATCGGTCTTCATGGTAACTGTGTACCGGGGCAGGTCGTGCAGCCCCTTGGACAGATCTGCGCACTTGGGCATGGTCATCAGCGACACCGGAAATAACTCGTCGACCAGCGCTTTGGCATCCGGGTCGGAGCAGCCAAAGGGATAGGCAAAGCAGGTCACGCTTCCCAGTTCCTCCGCAATGCGGTCGTGGCTCCGCTGAATGTCATCCAGTACCCGGGTCTGGAAATCGGCGTCGGTTTCCCCGGGACGGCGCTCCACGCCGTTGGTGCCGTCCTTTTCATAGTTGCCCTTGTCGCCTCCAAGATTGTGGAGCCGGTAGCTGTGGGATCCGATCTCCACCAGCCCGGACGCCGTCATCTCCCGCAGCTGCTGCCATGTGCAGAAATTGTCCGTAGGCAGATCCGGCATGAGGACGATGATGGAAATGCAGGCCTTCACGCCGTATTCCTGCAAAATGGGGTACACCAGATCGTAATTGCTGCGGTAGCCGTCATCAAAGGTGATGAGGATGGGCTTTTCCGGCAGGCTCTCCCCCGCCGCCAGCTCCCGGGGCAGCACCGGCGTGTAGCCCTTGGCAAGGATGGTATCCAGATCGGAGCGGAATTTGCCGGGGGTCACGGTCATGGCGTTGCAGTCCTCCCCCTCTGGCACCATGTGGTGGTACATCAGCACCGGCAGCGGCTCCCGCACCGGCTGCGGTAATCGGTAAACGAATACGCTCAGGGACGCGGACACCGCCAGCATTACCAGCGGCACGGCGGCGCGGAAAAATTTCTGCTTCATGCTTTCCATATACTTCCTTTTCATTGGATGCAGCCATTGCGGCCGTCCAATCAGTCAATGAATCCGCCGGTTATGTTCTTTTATTTTTGCCAGACTTTTCTGAAAAGATCCCCCTCAGGGGGCAAACGTCCCCTTCCAGCCGTCCGCCGTCTGGTACAGCAGGCCGGAGCGGGTATCCAGAAAGGCCCCGCCGCCGGGCATGGGTCCATATTCGCCATGATAAGCTCTGGCGCTGCTGTTCACCGTCTGCTGCTCCTTGGAGCGGTAGTTCCCCGGCACGAAAATGCGCTCGTTGGTGAAGGTGAAATGCTGGCCTGCCAGCAGTTCCGGGTCATACAGACCGGCCGCCGGTTCCGCGCTTTCCACCGTGACCCGGTTCTGCACGAAGGAATTTTCGTACTTGCTGCCCGGCGTCACCTGATGGATGGTCACATCGCCCACGGCGTCCAGCCAGCTCTGGGCCAGTTCCTCCCGGTTCCGGCCATCCGCCGGAACGATCAATCTGTCCACCAGCGTGTTGAATTCCGCCTCATCGTACCACTTCCGCAGATAGGTAAACACGGTGTTGCCGTCATATGGGGCAGAGGAGGTGGAGGCCGCCATCAACCATGCGGTTTCCCCCGGTTCCTCGCAGCGCACGATAGAGGAATTCTCCCACGCGGTAATGGTGCAGCGTCCGTCCGGACTTTGCAGGGTGATGCTGCTGCCGGAGGGATCGCTGTCCGAGGCCGTGGCCCAGTAAAAGCTGCCGGAAAAGCCCTGCGCCCGGACAGCGCCGCTGCCGTCGGAAACGCCAACGGTATAGTCGCCGCCCCGGACGCCGTCGGCAGGTTCCAGACGCATCTGCACCGCTCCGCCGCCGGTCAGTGCGTCCATCACAGCCTGCGCCCGGTAGGCCGCCTGAGACGAGCGGGCGGAATGCTCCAGAAAGTAGTCGTAGGCCTCCCGCTGAGCGCCGTCAAAGGAGTGAGAACACCACGCCATGGTCTGCACCGCATCCAGATAAAGGCTCTGCTGCTCCGCTGTGCCCTCCTGCAAAATGACATCCAGCTTCTGGCATACGGTTTGCCGGTCCGTTTCGCTCATGGTGCTGAGCTGGGTCAGGAATTGGCCGCCCATGCCGTCGTAAAGCTGGTGCAGCAATTCCTCCGGCGTGGTATCCGCCACGGAGGACAACCCCAGTTCCACCGCCCAGCGCTGCATCTCCGCGTCAAATACCTTCGAGCCGGGACCGCCGTCATTGAGCATCCATTCCTCCAGGAAGGTGTACTGTCCATCCGTTTCTGTGAAGAAAAGATAATGGCAGTAGGGGTAGTCCGGCATGAGCCAGCCGTCCTCGTCCACATAGGCCCCGCCTGCCAGCATAACGTTGGCGGGCTTTCCGGCGTGGTACTCATAGTTCATGTTGTAGGCTACGAGGGTTCCGCCGGAATAGGTCTGCGACCAGTCCTCCGCCAGATACTCCACCCGCCAGTCGTCAAACTCCGCGCCTGCGTTGTACCCCTCGGTGCGGGCGCTCTGGTAGGCCTCCAGCACCGTGGCCTTGGCGGCGGCCACCACCGCCTCCGGCACATCAGGCGTGCCCACCACATGATCGGTGGCTTCCGCCGCGTCCGGTTTGTAGACCAGCAGCTCCCCGTCCCGGTAATAGACGTACCGGACAGCGGTGGCGCTGGGATCCCGGTGCTCCGCGTCAGCCCACTCCGGCATGCCCGCGGAGGCGGAAACCGTCATGCGGCGGTAGGAGACATCCCACTGGGCACTCTCCCAGTACCGCAGCTCCGGCCAGGCATCTTGCAAAAGCGATTTGACGTCCGCTTCATAGAACCGGCTGTCCCGCTGGAAGAAGAACTGCCCGGAAACGCCGGAGGCGGCGCACAGCTCCAAAGCACCGTCCCCATTCAGGTCGATGAGCTGGGCGTCCCCCTTGGCGTGGGCCAGCAGGTAGGGCGTTCCGCTGTTGTCCAGATAGTAGTAATCCGTGACGGTGCCGATGTAGCCGCCCCGTCCCGGCCCGCCGGAGAGGTAGTCCCTGTAGGTGACTGTGAAGCCGCTGTACCCCATCAGGTCTTCAAAGAAGAACAGATCGGTTCTCTCCGCGTCGTTGCTGACGTCCACGTTGTTGGGGAAGGTGAAGAACACATCCGCTTCCCATTCCGACATGCCGTCCCGTCCGGCGGCTTCCGACTGCATCACCGCCGCGTAGACATTGCCGTCGGTGGAGCGGTAAATCCGGATGGAGTATTCCCCGCCATCGGTGCCGTCAATGATGAATCCAGCCCCCCGCTGGTCACAGTCCATGGAGTGGCGGGTCAGGGTCGTTTTCTGCGGCTGATAGGGCGTCAGGCCGCTGAGGGGAAGGGTCATCCAGGGCTCCTCATCCGGATAGGCAAAGGCGGAGGGCACGTCGCCGTCCAGCAGCAGGTGGGACACGAACCAGTACTGCCCGTCCCCCCGATCCAGCAGGGTGACGCACTCGTTGGTCTCGCCGCCGTAATAGAAATCCTTCCAGTAGAGCTGGATATAATCGCCCCGCCGCTGGCCGCTGGTGAAGGTGACGGAGCGGTAATTGGTGTCCCCGTGGGTGTGGTAGTAGGCGTCATACTCCGGCAGGTAGTCAAAGGCGTCCAGATCCACCTGATTGGTCTGGGCCAGCGTCAAACCGGTGTTCTCCAGCAGGAAAGCGTCCATATCCGCCCGGGTGAACTTGTCGGTGGGGCAGATCTGGCTGCCGTCCTCCGCCAGCACCCCCAGCTGTTCCAGTTCCTCCTGACTGGGCGCCTCCCTGACTCCGCCGCCGTCATAGAACAGGTCGTACAGGTTGATCTCCTGGGGCGCGTTGTACAGGCAGGTGAGGAACTGGTTGTGGGGATTGGCCCGCACCACGCCGTCAACATCCGTGTCGTGATTGAAAAATTCCGTGTTGAAGAAGGCCAGCTCCTCCCCGGTGAGGGGACGGGTCACCCCCAGCAGGTCATCCGGCCTGCCGCAGATCTGGTTGGAGAGGATGCGGAGATTGCCGTCAGGCTGCGGTTCCACAGTGACTTTCGCCCAGACCTCTTCCCCGGAACCGGCGGTGTCTACCAGATACACGCCGCACTGCTCCGGCTGATAATAAAGGGTCACGGTATCGCCGCTCCGCTCCCCGGCATAGAAACAGACATCATAGAGGGCGTTGGTGTCTCCGTGGAAGTGGTAATAGGCGTCGTAATTTGCAAGATAGGCAAAGCTGCCCATATTCAGCGCGTCGGTTTCTGCCAGAGTCAGATCGACCCAGCGCACCAGAACGTGATCCGCCTGCTCTGCGGTGAGCTTGATGAGATCCACCTCCGGGTCATAGCCGTCATAGCGGGTGTCCACCAGCTCTTGCCGTTCCGCGGCGGAAATCGGCTGTTCCGGTGAAACGCCGTTGTAAAACAGGTGATACATATCGATCTTCATGGGATCGTCATAGACGGAGGTCAAAAACTGGACGGGACGGAGGGTGCAGTCATTCCCGGCAGAGTCCTGCCAGCGGTCAGCGGTGTTGAACGCCAGCGCGTACTCGGACAGCTCCTCGCCGGTCAGAGGCCGCACGGAGGGCTTCGCCCCGGTGAAGGTGAGGGCGCATACCAGCGCGGCGGCGGTCACCACCGCCAGCAGAGCGACGCCCACGGTGCGGCGGTTCTCCGCGATGCGGGTGACGCGATCCTTCAATTCCCGCTTTCCTGCCGTCATGGTGGTGGCGGAGAGCATGGGGCTTTCCGGCCGTCCGGCCACGGGGATCAGCCGCAGCAGCGTTTGACCGTAAGGGATGCGCTCCGATTCTCCCAGCTGCCGCAGCGCGCCCTCGTCACAGGCCAGCTCGCAGTCCCGGCGGGAGACGATGGCGGCGATCCATACCAGCGGGTCGAACCAGTACACCGCCAGACACACGCACCGCAGCAGGCTCCACAGGGGGTCCAGATGGCGGGCGTGGGTGGTCTCGTGGATCAGAACATGCCGCAGGGTCTCCGGGGATTCCACGGCGGCGGGGGTCAGGTAGACGGCGGGGTGAAACAGGCCGAACAGACAGGGGGAGGGCAGATCCGCCGTCAGATACACCGGATAGGGGCAGTTTTCCACCGGGTAAGGTTTCCGGCTCCGGCGGAGACGGAGCATGAAGCGGAGGTTCGCAAGCAGGAACCACACCGCCATGATGGTCATCCCGGTGTGCCAGACGGCTTTCAGAACGGGGGTCAGAGGGATCTGACTTTTATACTCGATGGAATGGGTGATATTTTTCCCGTCGGTAAACGTCACGGTGCTGTCCTCTGTGGCGGTGTCCACCCGGAAGGACTGATAGGGGGCGGGGGTCTGAAAGACGCCCGGCGGGGCGGAGACAATGGTCTCCCGGTAGGGGGTCACATACAGGGCCGGGGCGGTGATCCGGGCCGTTACCGGCTCCGCCGCCGTCAGGACGTTGTGCTCCATGGCGGGCAGGCTGACCGGCACCAGCAGCCGCAGCGCCACCAGCCCCCACAGGGCGTACTGCACCTGGCGGGAGATGGTTTTTCGGAACAGCAGCCGCAAAAGCAGCAGGGCAAGGATCAGAACGGAAGAAGTTAACAGGATCTCTTTCATAGTTTTCCACCCGCTTTCTCCAAAATGGCGGACAGCTCCGCGATGTCGTTTTCTGTCAGGGCGTTTTTTTCCACCATGGCGCTCATCAGCAGGCCCAGCCCGCCGATTTTGTCCAAAAAGGTCTCGGTTTCCGCCTCGATGGCGTCCTCCCGGTCCACGGCGGGGAAATACAGCTTGGCCCGACGGCCTTCCTCGTGGCGGACGGCCTCCTTGCCCTCCAGACGGGAGAGCATGGTGATGACCGTGTTTTTCGACCAGCCGGTGTCCTCCCGCAAGGCGGCGGTCAGTTCCGTGATGGTCATGGGAGAGGTCTGCCACAGGCGGTTCATCAGCTTCCATTCGCTGTTGGAGAGATCAATTTTCATGGTGCACCTCGCTTGGTATACAGTTGTCTACCTCTTACACCATCAGCGTAGCAAAAAGGTAGACAAATGTCAACCTCAATTTGATTACAAAACGGATACGGAAAAATCGGCGGTTCCGCCGTTGACCGCGGCCGCTTTTTGCCGTAAAATAGAGGTCAGTTTGAGAAAACAGAGAGAACGGAGAACAGCATGACTGATTTTGAACAACGGTATGTGACCGCCCGGAAAGCGGTGATCGCCCGGGATCTGGCCCGGCTGAACCCCATGCAGCGTCAGGGGGCCATGACCACCGAGGGACCCCTCCTGCTGCTGGCGGGGGCGGGCAGCGGCAAGACCACGGTGCTGATCCAGCGGGTCTACAACCTGCTGACCTATGGCCGGGGCAGTGACAGCGACGAGGTCCCCGACTGGGCCACGGAGGAGGATCTGGGCTTTTTGGAGCACTTCCCGGATCGGCCAGACGGTGACGAGGTTCGCCGGGTCCACCGGCTCTGTGCCGTGGACGCCCCCCGGCCATGGGAGATCATCGCCATCACCTTCACCAATAAGGCGGCGGGAGAATTGAAGGAGCGGCTGGCGGCCCGTCTTGGTCCCGCCGCCAACGATGTGTGGGCCTCCACGTTCCACTCCGCCTGCGTCCGCATCCTGCGGCGGGACATTGACCGCATTGGCTTTGACAAGGACTTCACCATCTACGATACCGATGACGCCAAGCGGGTCATCAAGGATATTCTGAAGGAGCAGAATCTGGACGAAAAGACCTTCCCCGTCCGCAGCGTTCTCTCCGCCATCAGCGCCTCCAAGGATCGCTACGAGGGGCCGGAGGTATTCCGCAAGAAGGCGGAAGCCGCAAACGATTGGAAAAATACCCGCATTGCCAAGATCTACGCCGCCTATCAGCAAAAGCTCAGCACCGCCAATGCCCTGGACTTTGACGACATCATTTACCACACCGTCACGTTGCTGCAAAAGGAACCGGAGGTGCTGGACTACTACCAGAAAAAGTTCCGGTATGTGTTGGTGGACGAGTATCAGGACACCAACCACTTGCAGTACCTCCTGACCCAGCTGCTGGCCGGGGGATACCGGAACCTCTGCGTGGTGGGCGACGATGACCAGTCTATCTACCGTTTCCGGGGCGCCAACATCGAAAACATCCTGAACTTTGAAAAGCAGTACAAGGACGCCCGGGTCATCCGCCTGGAGCAGAACTACCGCTCCACCCAGCACATTCTGGATGCCGCCAACGCCGTCATCAAGAACAATGAGGGCCGCAAGGGCAAGACCCTCTGGACGGATAACGGCAGCGGCGACGTGGTGACGGTAAAGACCAGCTTCAACGAGGGAGACGAGGCAAACTTCGTGGCCGGGGACATCCTCATGGGGGTCAACCGGGGACGGAACTTCCGGGATACCGCCATTCTCTACCGGATGAACGCCCAGTCCAACGCACTGGAATACGCTCTGAAGCGCAACGCCATCCCCTATAAAGTTGTGGGCGGCATGAAGTTCTTCGACCGGGCGGAGGTCAAGGATATGCTGGCCTACCTGTGCGTGCTGAATAACCCCATGGACGATCTGCGGCTCCGCCGCATCATCAACACCCCCGCCCGGGGCATTGGCGCCACCACCATGGATAAGGTTGCAGAGCTGGCATCGGAGCAGGGTGCGTCTCTCTACGAGATCATCCGCAACGCGGACCTGTTCCCTACGCTGAAAACCGCGGCGGGTAAGCTGACAAAGTTCGCCGATTTGATCGACGGCCTGCGCCGGGCCGGAGGGACGCTGGCCCTGCCGGAATTTTACGATGAAGTCCTGAACCAGACCGGCTACGTCCGGGCGCTGGAGGAGAAAAAGGACATGGAGAGCCGGGGCCGCATCGAAAACGTGCAGGAATTGAAGTCCAACATTCTGGGCTTTTTGGAGCAGGACCCGGAGGACGCCACCCTGTCCGGGTTCCTGAACGAGATCGCCCTGTACACGGATCTGGACAGTGTGGAGGCGGATGACAACTGTGTGACCATGATGACCATTCACTCTGCCAAGGGCTTGGAATTCCCGGTGGTGTATGTGGTGGGCATGGAGGAGGGGATCTTCCCCGGCGCGGCCGCCATGTATGATGAGGAAGAATTGGAGGAGGAGCGACGGCTGTGCTACGTGGCCATGACCCGGGCGCGGGAAAAACTGGTGATGACCAACGCCCGCCAGCGGATGCTCTACGGCCGCACCAGCGCCAACAAGTCCAGCCGCTTTTTAGACGAGATCCCGGCGGAGGATATGCGCTGGGAGAGCAAGCCGGAGCCGAAATTCGGCACCTATGACGAGGACGGCTTCGGCGGCAGCCGCTGGGGCGATGATTTCGGCGGAGGCTCCTTCGGCGGCAGTTCTTACAGCGGAAGCTCGGGCCGTTCCGGCGGTTATGTCAGCGGCGGCGTCCATACCTACAAGAGCACCAAACCCGCGGCCCAGACCCTCCGCACCAGCAGCCGGGGCAGTACCCCTGCCGCACCGTCGGTGGGACTGATCCAGCTCAGTCAGGGAGACCAGGTGGAGCACACCGCTTTCGGCAAGGGCAGCGTAGTGTCCGTGAAGCCTATGGGCGGTGACGCCCTGGCGGAGGTAGCCTTTGAGACCGGTACGAAGAAGCTGATGCTGAAGGCAGCCGGAAAGCATCTGAAAAAACTGTAAAACCGTCTGTAAAGCAGATTTTTCGCCAAATAGTTCAAAAACCGTCCCCGGAGGCTTTCAAGCCTCCGGGGACGGTTCGTATATCGCTTAAGTTTTGGACTGCTTGGCAGGGAGACGGCCATAGATCCGGGTCATCTCACGGATGTCGCCGATCAGCTTCACCGTCAGCTCACCGGGAAGGAGCCGCCACTGCCAGTTGTCCCGGTCTGTGCCGGGGGTGTTGATCCGACTGCCTTTGCCCAGCTCCAGCCAGTCCTGCATCTGGGCCACGAACAGGGATGCGGGGGAGGTCATGCCGCCCCGGAGCACACCCCGGTTGAAGCCCTCCCGCTCATTGAGCCCCAGATACTGCACGGCAAAGTCAATCTCATCCGGCTCTGCCTCCTGACGCCACAGGGCCAGCGGGGCGTTGTCATGAGTCCCGGCATAGCACACGCAGTTCTCTACGCAGTTGTGGGGAAGATAGGCGCTGTCCGCCGTGGGGGAAAAGGCAAATTCCAGAACCCGCATTCCCGGCAGACCGGAATCCGCCAGCAGCTTCGTCACGTCGGGAGAAGGCTCACCCAGATCTTCTGCGATGAAGCGGATGCCGTGGAACCAGCCGGTGAGGACGTTCAGCAGATCCAGCCCCGGCCCCTTGACCCAGCGGCCGGTTTTGGCGGTCGAAGAACCGTAGGGTACCGCCCAATAGCTGGCGAAGCCCCGGAAATGGTCAATGCGGATCACGTCATACAGTCTGGCGGCGCCGTCCACCCGGCGAATCCACCAGCCGAAGCCGTCCCGCTTCATGGCGTCATAATCGTAGAGCGGATTGCCCCAAAGCTGGCCGTCCTTGGAGAAGTAGTCCGGCGGAACACCGGCCACCTCTGTGGGAACGCCCCGGCTGTCCAGACGGAACATGGATCGTTCCGCCCAGACGTCAGCGGAGTCCATGGCCACATAAATAGGCAGGTCGCCGATGATACCGATGCCAAGGCTGTTGATATAGGACTTCAAGGCGGTCCACTGGAGGAAGAACAGAAATTGGATATAGGTGAACAGCTCCACATCCTCCCGCAGCAGCTCCCGGTACCGGGCCAGAGCCGCAGGATCGTGGAGCCGGACAGCCTCATCGGGCCATTCCTGCCAGGACTTCATGCCGAAATGCCGCTTGAGGGCCATGAACAGAGCGTAGTCCGGCAGCCAGGAGGCGTTTTTCTCCGTAAAGGCCGCCACCGCGCCGCTATCCCGCATCCAGCCCCGTTCCGCAGCCTTTTTCAGCAGGTCCAGACGGTTTTCATAGAGCTTGCCGTAGTCCACATGGCGGGGATCTTCTCCCCAGTCCCGGTCACAGACCTCCTGCTCCGTCAGAAGCCCATCCTCAATCAGCAGATCCAAATCAATGAGATAGGGATTGCCCGCATAGGAGGAAAAACTCTGGTAGGGGGAATCGCCGTAGCTGGTGGGACCGAGGGGGAGCATCTGCCAGTACCGCTGACCGGCGGCGTGGAGCAGATCGGCAAAGTCATAAGCCGCGAGGCCCATAGTGCCGATACCGTAGGGGGAGGGCAGAGAAAACAGGGGCAGCAGAATACCGGAGGAACGTTCCATAGGATCAGCCTTTCCCGGCGTCGGAGACGCCTGTATACACAAATTTTCCCTTATTGTAAAGCTTTTTGTAAAAATTGTCAAAGGGAGGACCGGACGCCTTGACGGATACGGTATTCTGGTATAAAATCGGCAAAAAAGAGGGCGGCGCCAAAGCCTCTTGACAGCGGCGCTGAATCCTGAAGAAACCGAGTGCGGCGGATGGAAAGGGGAACGATCTATGAGAATCGTAGTCAAGGTGGGGACTTCCACACTGGCCTATGCCACCGGGCGGCTGAATATTCAGCGGGTGGAGCGGATGTGCAGAGTGCTCAGTGACCTGAAAAACGCGGGCCACGAGATTATTTTAGTGTCCTCCGGCGCTATTGCCATGGGTTTCGGCAAGCTGAACCTCCGGGAGCGGCCCCACGATATGCCCACCAAGCAGGCGTCGGCGGCAGTGGGACAGTGCGAGCTGATGTATGTGTATGACAAGCTGTTCACCGAATACAATCATACGGTGGCCCAGCTTCTGATCACCGCGCCGGACATTGCCGACGGCGGCAGCAGGAAGGAGAACTTCCACAACACCCTGGACCGCCTGTTGGAGCTGGGGGCCTTGCCCATCATCAACGAGAATGACACGATTTCCACGGAGGAGATCGCCGTGGGCGATAATGATACCCTTTCCGCTGTGGTGGCCGCCACAACGAGAGCGGAGCTGCTGATCCTCCTGTCGGATATTGACGGTCTGTATGACAGCGATCCACATAAGAACCCGGATGCGAAGCTGATCCATGAAGTGTCGGAGATCGACGGGAAAATCCTCTCTCTGGCGGGGGGCAGCGGCTCCGAACTGGGCACCGGCGGCATGGTGACAAAACTCCATGCAGCGCAGATCGCCACGGAGGCGGGGTGTGAAATGGTCATCGCCAACGGCTGGAACCCGGATCTGCTGTACGGCATCGTAGAGGGAGAACCCATCGGCACCCGTTTTTTGGCAAAGAAGGTGAGCAAATGACTACGTTGGATATCATTCGGAAAACGAAAGCCGCTTGGAGCGCCCTCCGGGACGCGGACGCGGAGACGAAAAACCGCCTCCTGACCGCCATGGCGGACAGCCTCGTGGAACACACGGCGGAGATCCTGACCTGCAACGAAGCGGATCTGGAAGCAGCCCGGGGCCGCATTTCCGATGTGATGCTGGACCGGCTGCGGCTGGATGAGGGCCGCATCGCTGCTATGGCGGAGGGTATCCGGGCCACGGTGAAGCTGCCGGATCATACCGGGCGGATTTTGTCGGAAACACACCACGCCAACGGTATGACCATCTATAAAAAGCAGGTGCCCTTGGGACTGGTGGCGATCATTTACGAGAGCCGCCCCAACGTCACCTCCGATGCGGCGGCACTGACAGTGAAAAGCGGCAACGTCTGCGTTCTCCGCAGCGGGAAAGAGGCCGTCCGCACCTCCACCGCCATCGTAAAGGCGCTGAAACAGGGGATTTCCGCCGTGGGCGGCGACCCGGACATCGTGAATATTCTGGAGGATACCAGTCATGAGAGCGCCCGCGTTCTGATGACGGCGGACGGATTGGTGGATCTGCTGATCCCCCGGGGCGGGGCGGGACTGATCCGGGCCTGCGTGGAGCAGGCGACGGTGCCCTGCATCCAGACCGGCACCGGTATCTGCCATGTGTATGTGGACGAATACGCCGATTTGGACAAGGCGGTGAAGATCATTGTCAACGCCAAGACCAGCCGCCCCTCCGTGTGCAACGCCGAGGAGGTGTGTCTGG
>ERZ1106964.925-NODE-925-length-24822-cov-3.410466_pt1 | contig 24822 bp, 28 predicted proteins | sample MGYA00403682_ERZ1106964 | MGnify/ENA primary metagenome ERZ1106964 (study PRJEB35170, sample SAMEA104062451) | human gut metagenome | biome: human gut; feature: human-associated habitat; material: faeces | place: Denmark | collected 2013-04-10 ...
CTTCCCTGCTTATTGAAAGTAAAAGTTCCTCAACAATCATTGTGGGTGATTTTTTTGCTTATTATAAATTTTATATATAATTATACTCATAATACAGTATCATTTTCATTTCTTTCTTTTCTTAACCTTAGTTCTGTTATAATTATTTCAATATTCATTGTTTTATCGAGTATTGCTTTTAAAATTAAGCTTTGGCATGGATTTGATTGGTTTATGAAATGTATTTGTTGTATATCTTTGATTGGCTGGTTTCTGTATTTGGCAGGAATTCCTTTGCCTCATTATTACTCAGATACAACGGATTTTTATACTCATGAAGTTTACTATTTATTTATTGCGGGGGCAGATAATATATTGGAAGAGTTACTCCCTCGTTTTTGTGGCATGTTTTTAGAACCGGGACATGTTGGAAGTACTTGTTGTTTGCTTTTGTTTATAAATAGATTCAATTTAAAAGATAAATCTAATTATATATATCTTCTATCAATTATATTTTCTTTGTCATTGGCTGCTTATGGTCTCCTTTTTATAGGTTTGTGTCTTCATTATCTTTTAAAAGGGGTACATGTTCTAAAATATATTTTATTTTTAGGAGTGCTTGCATGTGCTTTTTACATTTTTGGTTTAACCTATAATAATGGTGATAATATATTTAATGAGAAAATATTGAGTAGACTGATGTTTGTCGATGGTGAACTTTCAGGAAATAATAGGACATCTATGTTGTTCGATGCTTATTATGAAGATTGGTTGAAACATGGGGATCTAATTAATGGTTATGGGAGAAAAGCCTATGGTGATGGCACTGAGTCTACAAATATACTACATGGATGTGCAAGTTATAAACGTTTCTTTTTTATAAATGGAATTATTGGTTTTATATTAGTTTCCATTTTATATTGGTCTTTATTTTATAAATATCGTTCAAATCAAACTTGGGGGTTTTTGGTGTTGTATGTGATTTGCAATATGATACGAGACTATCCTTTTAGATTAATGTGGCTTTATCTATTCATATTAGGTTCTGTTATATTGTCACTTCCCCCAAGTGCTATAACATCTGCAAAAGTTAATTCTCCTGATACAGATTAGTATACGATATTGATATTTATAAGACGATTTATATACTTGAAAGCGTTGTGATATATTGAAATTACCTAAGTATATAACGTTATAAAAAAGTTGTGCAATATTCTTATGTATAAAAATATTGTATATCATACTTCTATTATGAGAGTGATTGTTAGTATTCTTTTGATTTTTTATACTACTCTGGGATTTACGGCAGTAAATGTATCTATTCGTGTCAGTACGGTTCTTCAGCTTTCAAAAGATAATATTTTATGTACGGAAAAATTGCCTAGAGTTTATTCTAAATTGATTGTCGATGTTAAATGTGAATTGGATGGACGACACTTAGTTTTACCATCAGGAGCTGAGTTAGCGATAGAAGGAAAAGGGTATATTGATAATGGTATAATTGAGGGAAATAATAGTGTTTTGACGGTTAAAAGTCAAGGACCTGTCATAGGTTTGAATATTTTGATATTAGGAACGTGGCATAATGATGAAGTCTATGATTCATGGTTCTATTTTGATAATTCTCCAGACTTCGTCTCAAATTGTATTATCAAGAATGCATTGTCATTGACTGACGATTTTCATTTTTGTCACATTTATTTTCAGGCTGATAGAAACTATTTTTTTGAATTACCTTACAAAGGTGAAGCAAATCTTGGTGATAAATTACCATATTCAATGGTGGGAAAGGTGAAAAAGAGAAAATATGCGGATTTGTATAAAGATGAATATTCTTTTTTGAGGATATTTACTATACCATCGAATACTCATCTTACTATTCAAAATCACTTTAGGATGCTTCCGACCAATCAAGGTGCATATTTTGTTTTTTGGGAGTATGGAAAGGATAATGTAATAATTGATGGTAAAGGATCTATTTCTGGAGATGTAAGAGAACATATCTATAACTCACCTTTCGTTAAGAGATCAAACTATTATGGTGAGTGGGGGCATATTTTTTGTTGTAGAGTTTGTTCCAATTTTCGCTTTAAAGATATTACGATAGAGAATTCCTTTGGAGATTGTATATTGTATACTTCAGATTATTCAAATGAACATATCTCAAACAGATGTTCGAAGGGATTAATAATTGAAAATGTGAAAATTAAATATGCTCGTAGAAATGGGATAACGATAGGTGCGCAAAATGTAGTGATTCAAAATTCATTATTTGAAAGTTGTGGGATAGATTCCATAAAAGGGACAGCTCCCAAAGCCGGTATTGATTTTGAACCTGATGGAGTAAGGGTCTATCCTGAAACAGGAAATGACAATGTATATATGAGAAATTGCATTTTCATAAATAATGAATATGATGTGTCATCTACATTTAATAACCTTGGAACTTTCAATAAGATTGCAACTCATATTTCAAATTGTGAATTTACGGCTCCTTTGCGTCTTAATACCACTAATTGGATTGAATTTAACAATTGTGTTATACCAGATATAACTAACTATCAAGATAAAATTACAGAGAAATGTCCTGTAAAGCATGTTACATTTAAAGATTGCATCATTAAGAAGATGCCATCAATTCTTCTAACACCTTCTTGGAACAATTTGTTTCTTCAATGTAATATCATTGAAATAAAAGAGGATATAATGAGTTTTTCAACAAATGACAAATAATGAATTGCATATATATGCCCCTGTTGTCATCCCTACGCTTTGTAGATATGAACATTTGAAACGGTGCATCGATACATTGTCGGAATGTACCGGAGCAGACGAGACGGAATTGTATGTTGGGCTAGACTTTCCTGCAAAGGAATCTCATTGGGAGGGATATAGAAAAATTTGTAATTATCTTCCTACCATTACTGGATTTAAAAATGTAGTAGTCATCCGTAGAGAAGAGAATATGGGGGCAACCAGAAATGCACGTGATCTCTTAGATATAGTACATCAAAAATTTGACCGTTATATCTTCAGTGAAGATGACAATGAGTTTTCGCCAAATTTCCTTGACTATATTAATACTGGTTTGAATAAATATAAAGATAATCCTGAGGTGATTGCTATTTGCGGCTATACTGAATTAGGATATAATTATAGCTGTATGAAAACATATCCATTCAATGCTTATCCGATTGTAGGATATAATGCGTGGGGAGTAGGCGTATGGTTTGACAAGAAGCCTACATTTACTACTACTGTTGCTGACGAAATTCTCTCTTCTTTTAAAACAGTTTTTAAAGCAGTAAAGCTTAATCAGGGGATTGCTATACATAGGATGATGTATAGAAAGCGGAGTAATGCTACTGGAGATTTATTATGGAGATTATATTGTGCTTTCAATAAGAAATACTGTATTTATCCGAAGGTTTCAAAAGTTCGGAATTGGGGCTTTGACGGAAGTGGAAGCAATTGTGCCGCTTTGACATTCTATTCGGAGATGGAGATTGATAAAGATAAAACGTTTGAATATGATAATTTCGAGATAAAAACATATCCCGAGGTGAAGGTTCTACAAAAAAAACTTTATGGTTTGAGTGGAATTAACCTGTTTGCTTTCTTATTTGAATATCTTCTTTATAGAATGACAGGGGGAACCTGTTTTCGTGATATAAAATTAATTAGAAAAATAATGCAACTAAAGGTAACTTTAAAAAATATTATGAAGTAGTATAAAATAATTATGAAGCAACTAATTATAATTGGAGCTGGTGGTATGGGACGTACCATGTATTCCAACGCTTTAGAGTGTGTAGGGTATGGAACGGAATTCATTGTAAAAGGATTCTTGAATGACTTTCCCTCATTGGATCAGTTTGAAAATTATCCTCCTATTATTGGAACAATTGAAAACTATCAGCCACAAGATGAAGATGTTTTTGTATGTTCAATAGGAGATAAACAACGTAAACAGTGCATTGAGAAAATTCAGGGTAGGGGTGGTGAATTTATTAATCTGATTCATCAGACAGCTCGTTTCTATACTAATGCAAAATTGGGAAAAGGTAATTTTATCGGTGCGTATACAGTTATTGGTAATGATGCTCAAATAGGCGATTTCAATATGATTCAATCCTATACTGTTATAGGGCATGATGATAAAATTGGCAATTGGAATCGTATTGATACTCATGTTACGTGTGTTGGTGGTATAATAATAGAAAATCATGTAAATATCCATACTTCGGCTGTGATAAGTCATAATGTAGTGGTAGAATCAGAGGCCAATGTTGGGGCTTGTAGTTTTGTGATTAGAAGGGTCAAATCTGGTACAACCGTATTTGGAAATCCAGCCAAGAAACTTGTATAATATTATTTTTAAATCATAACAATTATGGAAATCAAAGAATTCATTGAGAATTTTGCTGATCAGTTCGATGAAACTGATGCAAGTGTACTCACTCCTGAGACAGTGTTCCACGAGTTAGAAGATTATTCATCACTTGTAGCCTTATCTATTATAGCCATGATAGATGAGGAATATGGTGTAACATTAAAAGGTAGCGATATGAGTGCGGCTATCACTATTCAGGATTTGTTCAATACGATTCAAGCAAAGTCGGAAGAATGAGTTATAATCCTTTTTCGCTTGTAGGAAAAACAATCCTTGTTACTGGAGCAGCTGGTGGTATTGGTAGAGCCACTTCTGTAGAATGTGCCAAATTGGGTGCAACACTTATCCTTACAGATATTAATGTAGAAGGGCTTAACGAAACTCTTGGTATGTTGGAAGGTGAGGGGCATACAGCGGAGGTCGCTAATTTAACCAGTCAGGAATGCCTTGACGATCTTGTCGCGCGTTTGCCCAAATTAGACGGTTTTGTCAGCAATGCCGGTGTTACTAAGCCAATGCCGGTGAAGTTCATTAACAAGGATGATATGGAACGTATTCTGTCCATTAATACGCTTGCGCCAGTGTATCTGACTCAAAGACTTTGCCGGAAGAAGAAACTTAATGAGGGGGCTTCAATTGTTTTCACCATATCTGTGGGAGGGATCTATACTACTGCTCCTGGTAATGCAATGTATGGTGCATCAAAGGGGGCTTTACAAGTATTTATGAAAAATGTGGCGTTAGAAATGGCGCCTAAAGTGAGATGTAACAGTGTAAATCCGGGTATGGTAAATACGAAGCTTGCAGGTCGTTCCTATTCTGAGGAGGACATGCTAAAGGATATGCAGACATATCCGTTAAAACGCTATGGTGAACCTCAGGATGTGGCTCTTGCTATTGTTTATCTGTTGTCTGACGCTTCTGCGTGGGTAACAGGGCATTCATTAATAATAGATGGAGGTAAAACATTATATTGATATGAAATTACTTGAAAATAAGATAGCTCTCATTACAGGTGCCGGTCGTGGTATCGGTCGTGTTATTGCAGAGCAGTTTGCACAGGATGGTGCTACTGTGTATGTCAATGACCTTCAAATTGGAGACATGGAGGAGTGGGCTGCTGATTGTTCTGCTCGTAACAAGGTGAAAGTCGTTCCAATTTGCTTTGACGTAACTGATAGTTCAGCCATGAAGAGTGCGTTGATGACTATCTACAAGACTGAGGGACGTATAGACTGTGTAGTGAACAATGCGGCCATTATAGCTAATCAGAAGTTAGGTATGGTTACAAAGGATTTGTTGGAAAAAATGTATAGTGTGAATGTCTTTTCTTTGATAGATATGTTACAAATAGCATCTCGTCTGATGACACGTACGGGTGGTGGATGCTTTGTGAATATTGCATCTATTACAGGTGTGGTAGGTTCACCAGGTCAGGTGGCATATTCTTCTTCTAAGGGCGCTGTGATAGCTATTACTAAGTCGGCTGCCAAGGAGCTATCTCCGCAGCAAATACGTGTGAATGCAGTTGCTCCCGGTATCATTAAAACGGAGCGTTTTGAAGAACTATATGAAGCAAACGGTGACAAGATTGACAATCGTATCAATCGAATAGCTCTCGGACGACTGGGAACTCCACAAGATGTAGCCAATGCTGTCTCTTTTCTTGCTTCTGACCGTGCTTCATATATATCAGGGCATATCCTTGGTGTGGATGGTTGTGCCTCTATTTAAAATAAACAGACATATATGATATTACATTTAGATAGGCAACCGCATGATGCAGTTGCTGCAATTGATTCTTCAGGACATATCTTGAAGTATAGTGAATTATTGTCTTTTTCGGAAGAAATCAATAGCTTACTTCCTGAACGTTCTTTACTTTTTTTGCTTACGGAAAATAATGTAGGTGGAATAGCGTGGAGCATAGGAAGTATCAATTCGGGTAATGTTCCGCTAATACTGAATGCGCATACAGAACAAGGATTGTACCATAATTTGTTTGATCTCTATCGTCCTGCATTTCTTTGTGTTCCTTCCAGTCAAGTAGCCACTTTTACCTATGAGACGGTGATGGAACGCTATGGTTATACGCTTTTACGTACGGGAATGGATGCTTGTCCTCTGTACGAGGAACTTTCGCATTTACTACCCACTTCTGGATCTACAGGTAGTCCCAAGCTTGTGCGCCATAAATATAGTAACATAGAAGCGGCAGCTTTGAATATATCAACGTTCTTTGGTCTTACAGAAGCAGATCGTCCTTTACTGGTTCTTCCTTTGTACTATACTATGGGGCTTTCCGTGGTGTTCAGTCATCTTTATGTTGGTGCAACAATCCTCATTACAAACTTGAGTATGACTGATAGAAACTTCTGGGATTTTATGAAGGGACAGCGAGCTACTAGTTTTACAGGTGTTCCTTACAGTTTTGAAATATTAAATCTGATGCGTTTCTTTCGTATGGATCTTCCTGACTTGACATTACTTACTCAAGGTGGTGGCAAAATGCCTCGGCAATTAAATTTAAAATTTGCAGAGTATTGTCGTGACCATGGAAAGCGTTGGATTGCTACTTACGGACAATCGGAAGGTACTGCTCGTATGTCTTATCTTCCACCGGAGTGGGCGATTTCAAAGTGTGGTAGTATAGGTCAGGCGGTTCCGAATGCTGAATTGTCCTTGATAGACAGCGACGGGAGTATTATTGATACGGCGAATACAGAAGGAGAAATGTGCTATCGTGGTAAGAATGTGACGATGGGATATGCTCGTAGGCGCGAGGATTTGTTATTGGGTGATGAACGCAACGGATTTATGCGTACCGGTGATCTTGCCTATCGGGATGAAGATGGATGTTACTATATTGTAGGACGTATGGGACGTTTCTTAAAGCTGTATGGAATGCGCATCGGACTAGATGAGTGTGAACAGATTATTAAGGGAAAATATCCGATAGAGTGTGCTTGTGTGGGTACGGATGAGAAAATGACAGTTTATTTGACAGATGAGAAATATGTGAATCTGGCTAGGGAAGAGTTGGTGGAGAAAACCAAACTTGTGGCATCTGCTTTTGATGTGAAGATAATTGATGCAATTCCCAAAAATGAAGCTGGAAAAATATTGTATAGTAAGTTGAAATCATAAAATAGAAAATATAATGACTGATATTGAAAAATATAATGACGCTTTTGTAGAAGTGTTTGGTGTAGATAACTCTGTATTAAACAATGGTTTTTCAAAAGAAAGTGTAGAAGCATGGGACTCTGTTCATCAGCTGAACATAATTGCTTTACTGGAAGAATCTTTTGATGTAATGTTCGATCCGGAAGATATTATGGAATTTACTTCTTATGGCAAGGGGCGTGAAATCCTGAAAAAATATGATGTTGAACTGTAAAGTTTAATTTTATGGCAAGGTGGAAAATTAAGAATGTCGGAATGAAAGGAGTGGCTATGGCTGTTCCGAAAAATGTAGTGAAGACATCAGATTTTGATTTCTTTTCTCAAGAAGAGGCAGAGGTGTTTGATAATGCGGTCGGTATAAAAAGTCGTCATATTGCTCCAGATAGTATGTGTGCATCTGATATGTGCCAGGCTGCTGCGGAAAAGTTGATTGAAGAGTTGGGATGGGAGAGGGATAGTATTGATGTACTCTTGTTTGAGTCTGTGACAGGCGATTATCGTACTCCTCCTACTTCTTGCATATTGCAAGATAGATTAGCACTGTCGGAGAACTGTTTCTGTATGGATATCCCTATGGGATGCTGTGGTTGCATGTATGCAATAACGGTTGCTGGCAATTTGTTGACGACTGGTAATGTGAAGCGTGCTTTGTTACTGATTGGTGACACAGCATTACGTATGGGGTCGATGAAGGACAAGAGCCGCGTACCATTGTTTGGTGACTGTGGTACGGCTGTTGCTTTGGAGTATGATGAAACAGCTAATGATATTGTTGTTGATTTTCATACTTATGGTAAGGGATATGAAGCATTGATGACTCCCCACGGTGGTTTTCGTTATCCGGCTACACCGGAATCTTTTGAATATGAAGATTTTGGTAATGGTATTGTTCGTGCTCCTATCCATACTCTGATAAATGGAATGAATGTTTTTTCATTCGCAATATCCCGTCCTCCCAAATCTGTAGATAAATTTTTGACAGATTATAATATTAATCGCGATACGGATATTGATTACTTCTTAATTCACCAAGCTAATAAGATGATTGTTGACCGCATTGTTAAGAAGTTAAAGTTTCCTCAGGCAAAGGTTCCTTATAACTTGGAAGAATTTGGTAATCTGGGAGGTGCCTCTATTCCTTCTTTGATGGTAAGTCGATTACGTGATGAACTGATGACTAAAGAATGTTCATTGCTTATGTCTTCCTTTGGACTGGGGCTTACATGGGGGACTATGTGGATGAAGAGCAAACCTATGTATATATCAGATGTTATTAAGATTTGATATGGAAAAATTATCTTTAAGACAAAAAATTAGTCGATATATAAATCTTAGTTATTCATTTTATCTACGTAAGATAAAGGGAGTTGATTTGGGTAGAAATTGTCAGATTTCTTGGAGAGCTGTTATTGATAGGGCAAATCCAAAGGGAATTCATATTGGTGATAATACTCGAATAGCTTTGGAGGCTTTGATTATAGCACATGATTATTCACGGGGAACTCATATGTGGTGTGATACTTATATCGGGCACCATTGTGTAATCGGTGGACGTGCAATAATATTACCTGGAGTAACTCTAGGTAATCATGTTTTTGTTGGTGCAGGTAGTGTGGTGACAAAGAGTTTTCCGGATAATTGTTTAATTGCAGGTAATCCTGCAAGAATAATAAGAACAGGAATTGAAATTAGTGATAAAACTCAAATTATAAAATCTGGAGAATTAATTAAGAATAGAGCTTCTGTACAATAAATGAAGTGACTACTTGATGACTGAAAGGAATACTTATTTATGTATCGTAATTTTCTTAAACGCTTGATAGACTTTTTCATAGTTCTTTCTGCTTTGCTTATCATTTGGCCAATCTTACTTATTATTATCATTTTCCTTCATTTTGCAAATAAAGGTGCCGGTGTCTTCTTTACCCAGGCTCGTCCCGGGAAAAATGCCCAGATATTTAAGGCTATTAAATTTAAGACCATGACGGATGAACGGGACGCGGAAGGCAATCTGTTGCCGGATGATGTTCGTCTGACAAAAGTCGGAAAAATAGTTCGTTCTCTTTCCATAGATGAACTGCCGCAGTTAATCAACGTTCTAAAGGGAGATATGGCATTAGTAGGACCTCGTCCTTTGTTAATCAAGTATCTTCCTTTATATTCGGAAGAGCAATACCGCCGTCATGAAGTTCGTCCGGGAATTACGGGTTGGGCACAAGTGAATGGTCGGAATAGCATATCCTGGACTAAGAAATTTGAACTGGATGTTTGGTATGTGGATCATATCTCTTTCTGGCTGGATATAAAAATAATCTTCCTTACAATCAAAAAAGTATTTATTCGTGAAGGAATAAATATGGAAGGAAGTGCAACAACAGAACCATTTAATGGACATAATTAAATGTATATCCATCGGATCATAAACAGTGTATTTACTTCAAATACGTATATTCTTACAAGTGAGGGGAAGTCGGCTTTTTTAATAGACATCGGTGATGTTCAGCCTGTAAAGGAGTTGCTGGATAACGATGGGAAAGTTGTGAAAGCAGTATTCCTGACTCATACTCACTATGATCATATTTATGGGATCAGGGAACTGATAAAAGCATATCCGGATTGCATCATTTATACTTCCTCTTTTGGAAAGGAAGCTCTAGGTTCCGACAAGTTAAATTTCTCACGTTATCATAATGATCCCATTGTATGGACTGAAAATAATATCAGCATACTGGGAGAGGGTGATAAAATAGAAATTACTACTGGAAATGTTTTGGAAGTACTGGAGACGCCGGGGCATGATAAAAGTTGCTTAACTTATAAACTGGGTAATGATGTTTTTTCAGGCGATTCATATATTCCCGGTGTGAAAGTAATAGCTTCATTTCCGAACAGCCATAAAACGGATGCCGTAAAATCAAAAGAGCGTATTGTCCGCTTGGCGGATGGACGTAACTTGTACCCCGGACATGGAGATGCTTATATCCATTATAACGGTTGTATTGAACAGGGAGGCAACGGTTGAAGATACGCTTCGATCTGTTCTGGCTCAAACTTATCCTCACATAGAGTGCATTGTTGTTGACGGAGGTTCCGTAGATAATACCGTTTCTGCAATAGAAAAGTATGTTCCTTTGTTTGAAGGACGACTGAAATATCAGTGAAGCAGATTCCGGTGTTTACGAAGCCATGAACAAAGGTTTGCGGATGGCTACGGGAGATGTTGTCGGTTATCTGAATTCTGACGATGTTTTTAAAGATCGGCATGTAATAGAAGCAATAGCCCAAACTTTTGAACAGCCGGAGATTGATGCTGTATTTGGGAATGTGTTGTATAGAAGAAGGAATGGCGAACGATTGCTTCGTAGATATTCGGGTAGTCATTTTAACCCCGGGATGTTGCTCTATGGCATAATGCCTCCCCATCCTTTTATGCAAGAAAATCGTGTTATATAAAGTCCGGAGGATTTAATACGAGTTTCCGGATTGCCGGTGACTATGAATTATTTTTGCGTTTTTTCCTGAAAGAAAGGATTTGCTACCGGTATCTTGATCTTGACGTAGTAGTGATGCGGCTCGGTGGGATTAGCAATAGGAGTTTTTATAGTGTATTATGTGGGAATAGCATTGAACTTATGAAGGCATGCAGAATTAACGGTATATATACGAATTGGCTTATGCTTTTTTCCCGCTTTTTTATGAAAGTGGGAGGAATTATCCGATGGTTGATAGTGCCTCATTATATTTGGCGGAAATAGCCATCCCTCTTTTTCGATTTATAGTTTTATAATCACATAATTTTATGGACAAGAGAATTTATCTTTGCCTTGCTCACATGAGCGGCAAGGAGCAGGTTTTTATAAAGGAAGCTTTCGATACTAACTGGGTTGTTCCTTTGGGCCCCAACGTGAATGCTTTCGAAGATGAACTGAAACATTTTGTAGGACAGGATAAGGAAGTTGTTGCTTTATCTGCGGGTACGGCAGCCATCCATCTGGGATTAATCCAACTTGGTGTAGGAGCCGGTGACGAGGTTATCTGCCAGTCGTTTACGTTCTGTGCGTCGGCCAATCCTGTAGCTTACCAGGGAGCTAAACCTGTGTTTGTCGACAGTGAGGAGGATACCTGGAATATGGACCCTGTTTTGCTGGAAGAAGCCATCAAAGACAGAATCGCAAAGACGGGTAAGAAGCCGAAAGCTATTCTTCCTGTTCATCTTTACGGTATGCCTGCCAGGATTGATGAGATTTGCGCGATAGCCGCTAAATATGATATTCCAGTGCTGGAGGATGCTGCGGAAGCTTTGGGTTCTGAGTTTAATGGCCGGAAATGCGGTACTTTCGGTACCTTTGGCGTGTTGTCTTTTAATGGTAATAAGATGATCACTACTTCGGGTGGCGGGGCTTTGATCGTTCCTGATGAAAGCGCCAAGAAGCAGACGATGTTTTATGCTACGCAGGCTCGTGAACCTTTCCCTCATTACCAGCATGAAAAGATCGGTTACAATTATCGTATGAGTAATATTTGTGCGGGTATCGGTCGTGGTCAGATGACCGTATTGGATGAGCATATTGCGCATCACCGCCATGTACATGCTCTTTACGAGAATGCTTTTGAAGGTGTGGACGGTATAACGTTGAAATCTAATCCTGATGGTCGTTTCAACGCTAATTATTGGCTGTCTACTATTCTGATAGATCCAGTGAAGACCGGTACTAATTATGATGAGGTCCGGCGTAAACTGGATGAACTGGGAATTGAGACCCGTCCCTTGTGGAAACCTATGCATTTGCAGCCTGTCTATGCAACTAATCCTTGTTATGTGAATGGTGTTTCTGAACGTTTGTTTAATATGGGTTTATGCATTCCTGCCGGTCCTTGGGTGACGGATGAAGATGTGGCTTATATTGTAGAGCAAATAAAGGTATGTTGTAAAGAATAATAGGTTTGTTGTTTGAGGTTTATAAGCGGTCTGTATGAAGAAGCCCTGAAACTTATAATAGAAATAAGTTTCAGGGCTTTTTCTTTAGAAGCCAAGCATTGTAGCTGGTGGTATATTCAGTATCCGACAAAGCAAACGGGCTATTTTTAAAGTAGGTTCAGAGCGTCCGGAAACATAATCATTGATGCGGGAAGGGCTTATTCCTATTTCTCCTGCAAGTTGTTTTTGAGTCATTCCTTTTTCTTCAAGTGATAATTCAATCAATTCGGCAACTGTTGGTTTATCTATAGGATAGTGTTCTTTTTCGTACGCAATGACTATATCGGACATTAAGGAAAGTTCCACTGCACTCTTATCGTTTGCAGGCGTATTGTCATCAACCAATGGCAAAAGTTCCTCTATCTTATTCAATGCAAATTTGTATTGTTCCTTACTAACTTTATTCATAATCTGTATTTTATATGGTTGAACAATCAATTTTATCATATTCCTTGTGAGTTCCAATCCAGCGAATAAATATATAACCCATCGTAAATTTAATAACAACTATCAATCTATAGTTGTTGCCTCTGATATTGAAAACGTAATGTTGATTGCCAACATAATCGGTAGCTGGGAAATGAACCTTTATTTCTGAAAGATTTTTCCATTCGACCTTTTCTGCGATATCATACCAGCGCTCAAGAGCAATACGCGAGTCTTCACGTCCTTTCGTTTCGTAGAATTCTTTCAGTTTTTTGTGTGATACAATTCTCATCTCTCTGTAATTTTATGCAAATGTATAGAATTATATTGAATTATAGAATATTATTGCTTGAAATTTCGGTAAAATAGAATTTTAGAATGTGGAATATGAATGTATAGTGGTCAGTGTTTGATTTCTTGTTTGGTTTATAGCTACTTACAACTTTTCTCAGAAAAACTGCTCTCGCTGCCCTTTTTCCTTCTTTTATTAGAGATTTAATCCTCACCTTTGCATTATCGTTGATCAGCGAAGTGAATTAAAACGGAATTTAAATCTCTAAATGAAAAAGTAGAATGAGTGTAATTTTTAGAACGGTGGAGAGACCGTCTGACCCTCGGGTTGAGAATTCTCCCAAAAAGTATTTCCCGCAATTAGTAACTTTAGGACAAAGTGTGAATCTGGCATTTATTGCCCAAAAGATGCAGGATCGTTCATCGCTGTCTATCGGTGATATCAGAAGTGTAGTACAGAATTTTGTAGAGAAATTGAAAGAACAGTTGCTGGAAGGTAAGACGGTGAATATTGCCGGGTTGGGCGTATTTATGCTGGCTGCCAAGTCGAAAGGATCGGATAAGGCGGAGGATATTACAGCCAAGAGCGTGGATAGTGTCCGTATCTGTTTTCAAGCCAATAAGGAGTTGAAGATAACCAAGACTGCTACCTGTGCCGGTGAAAAGTTGGATCTGGTCAGCTTGGACGATTATCTGAAGGGCCTATCGAATGTTCCTACGGGAGGTGGTTCGGATAGTGGTTCGGGAGGTGACTCGGGTGACGGAGGACTGGATGAGAACCCTCTCGGTTAATGATAACTAATAATTAAAGTAAAAAGGTCACTATGAAGAAAACGAGTTGGAATATGATATTAAAAGTGATTATTGCCGTAGTTACTGCCATTGCAGGTGTAATTGGAGTACAGGCAATGACGCAAGTATAAGGGCTGTTTAAAATAAGCCGGGAGTGCAAAACAAATGTACTCCTGGCTATTTTTTTTAGTAGACTGGAAAGCTACTTTTCAATCCATTTCACTATTTCCCTTAAATCCGCAGTCAAAAAGTTCTTATCAAAATATCTTCTCCGTCTGCCAGTTCAATCATCTTGCTTCATTTTCTTGTATAGAAAAATTATTTCATCGGGCATAATTCTCCCTTTCTCCCTGTAGGGGCAAGTTGTATGGTCCCCCAAAAACTGGTGTCTTAACTAGTTTCGGGTTTTCTTTTTTAAATAGAAAGATGGATTTTAGGATATTTGGAGTAGAATTTTTTTCTTTGCAAGAGATAAATATGAATGTGATAGTATGAGTCGGTTGATTGTTACGGATAAGGAACGATTCCAAAAGAAACCAAAGGAGTAGAAATGAACAGAGGGAGCGATATGCCCCCTCTATTCTTTAACTTAAAGTCTTTACCCAGCATTTTCTAGATAAGCAATGTACTTAGTACTACAGTTTGATAATCTTTCAATGAGGGAATTTCTTGAATATATATCTTGATTTAACTTAGCGATTTCTCCTTCTACTTTTGTTAGCTTATCCTTAGTTTCCTTAAATATAGGGTTTTCAATCATAAATTGTTTCCGAACCTCTTCTCTCTCGCTATAGCTTGCACCTTTAGGTAACGTTTCTAATCTGCCTTCTAATTGAGTAGTTAACTCGTGTATTTTGGACTTTAAGGCTTCAGCTTCTTCTATTCTTGGATTCTTTTGAATATTTAAGCGTTCAATATCCTTTTTGATTCTGGAGATTGTATTTTCTACTTCTGGACTGAGTTTATGAATCATATTTACTATCTCGTCAATGTAAGAATTAATTAGAGGATAAAATTCTAGTAATTCTTTAAGAAGCTTAAGAGTATTGACAGCCTGTTCTAATTTTTCGCTTTTAAATACTGTAGGCATCTCTATTGGAAACACCTTAAATCGTTGCTCTTCGTCTGGTGACATTGGGCTAATGAATCTAAGACGGTGATAATCAGAAAGTGATTCTCTTCTTTGATTCCTAAACTTTTGAATAACAGCATAAGGATTTGACATAATATTCCGTAAACACTCCATCATTTCCTGTATTTCATTCATAATATATTTTTCCACAAAAGCTTGTGGATTAGTCAAGGATTTATTTACAAATTCCTTTACAAACTCAAACATCGGATACCAGTTCTCACTATCTACATAATAATCTCTAGTACATTTAATAATATCTGTCATATTGGCTTTATAATACTTAGCAACATGTGAAACAGGTGCTATTACAATGCCTTTATAAGACACTGAAAGAGTAAAGAAACTTGCATAACCAAATCCGAAATTCGTATATATACATACTTTTATATCATCATTGATTGAATACTCAAAACTACTCCATCCTATAAATTCTCTAGAGTACATTTTACATTGAGAATCATTTTTAGCTTCTTCAAATGCTTTGTACATCATTTGTTGCTTAATATATCGTGAGCATAATTGAAAATATTCAGTTTTTAATGATTGATTCACAGCATCTATAGCTTTTGTTGTATCTATAGTTTGGGTTTCCTTCTTATTTTTTACCCTTTTATCCAACTCTGCCTTATAATCTGCATAGGTATAGTTTCTCGGTTTATATGCTCCCGAAACATATGAAGAATCATACGCATACGGATATAGATAGCCATAACCATTACTTAAACAGCGAAAATTGTTTAAGAAATCAGATTGTACATCCATCAATGTTTTATTGGGGTTATCTACAGACGCCTTTATTTTATTAACGACAAAAGAGCTATCTTCTATAGGCTTTGATGAAAGTTCAAAAAGTCCGTTTTGTTCTTTCAAAACTAAAATGTGGGTTTGATTTATTTTTTCCATACCGCAATAAACGTTATTTTAATTAAATCTTATCTGTAAAACTATATTGTAATAGAAATAATAAATCTTTTACTCCTTTACAAACCTGCTAATGCACTTTGTTAATTCTTCATTGAAATACACATCCGCTGTGTAAATTTTCCTTCCTCCAAACATATTTTCTGCTCGAAATTTTATTTCGGAATGCCAACCTATGTATTCAGAAGTAAAAGCCTGCTCATAATCTTTCACCTTTTTTCGTACTCTCTCTGCTTCTGTTTTTTTGAATCATAATTTTTAGAGAAAGCATCGTAAATTGTTGTCGTATTTTTCTTCAAAGAATCCTTCAATTTAAGATAAGTCCAGTCTATTGACAAAGAAGAATAAGCACTATCTAATTTTTTGTCATCTGAATAAATTCATATAGTTCTGGACTACCCATTTGTGCTTTTATACTTTCCCCAAACAGAGTTTGTGCTCTCTCTTCAGGACTTTTAGAGCATGAACACAAAGTCAACGCAGTGATTAACATCATTACTACTAGCTGGAAAGGTTTTATACTGCACATTTTTAAATATTTAATTTTATGCATAATATAATCTTTTTTGTAACTCAAAGTAGTGTTCTCGTATCTCGACAGGTGTCATCTGAAGACTTTCCTTTGCATCGCTCACAGAATTGAACTTAATACTGATAAATGTTTTCAGATTATCTACACTTAGTTCCTTAAATCCGTTGCTAATGTAGTATTGCAGTATGAGATTATCGAACTCTCGTTGTTCTTTATTCAAGGTGTCAACATACTGCTTTCTTACAATTTCTACTCTCTTTTCCCTCTCCATAGGTGTAGAGTTGTAAGCTATATATTCGAGGACATCGAGCAAATCGCATTTCTGCATCTTCAACATATTTTTCAATAGGTGAAGTTTCTCTTCTGCAAATCCAGCTTCGTCTAAAGTTTGCAATAGCTTCTGGCGAGTTTCAGGATTCGACCATTTTTTTCGTAAATCGTCAGCATCAGGGAAGAACTCTGGAATTTTGCCAAAAAGCTTCTTCACATATTCTTCAAGGCTGATAAATTCATCACCAAAGAATATCTTTTGCTCCCACGTGGTTTCCAGTGATAGTTTTCTACTGGTTGACAATTTTATATCAATCAGATTAGTTTTCGGGTCTTCACAGGTACATGGCAGGTTGCCACATACTGGGCAAGGTTCTGGAATACATACACAAGGCGATTGACCGCACTTTGGGCATACCTTTGGTGGTCCTGGCGGCAGCTTCTTTTCACAGGTACATGGCCAGTTACCACATATAGGGCAATAGGTATCACCATCCCAATCAGGGTCTTTAAACATATCGCTTGCGCCTACAAAGTCATAGATAGTGAAGTAATACTTTTTATCAAATAAACGTGTTCCACGACCGATAATCTGCTTAAACTCAACCATATTCTGTATAGGGCGCATCAGCACGATGTTGCGCACATTTCTCGCATCAACACCTGTACTCAACTTGTACGATGTGGTGAGAATTGTAGGCAATAACTTTTCATTGTCTTGGAAGGCTCTTAATGTTGTTTCTCCCACTTCGCCATCATCAGCTGTTACTCGCTCGCAATAGTTGCTTGCAGGACGTTTTTTGTGCTTGTTCACCATGTCGCGAACAATCATCGCATGTTTCTGAGTTGCACAGAAGATGATGGTCTTTTCGTCAGGATCAATCTTATTTAAGAACTCTTGTACACGATGCTCGTCGCGCTCCTTAATCTGTATTCTACCATTGTAGAAATCCGACTCTGTATATACCTTTTCAGGGTCTATTTCTCCAGTTTTAACTGTATCACCAGTTTCAAACTTATAATCGTCTATATTGCTGGTGGAAATGTCAACTCGGAATGGAACAAGGAAACCATCCTCGATACCCTGTTTAAGCGAATAGGTATAAACTGGCTCTCCAAAATATGCATATGTGTTGGCATTATCTTTTCTTCTTGGTGTAGCCGTCATACCGAGCTGGTAAGCCGAATCAAAATACTCCATTAGCTTTCTCCACTCACTTTCATCATTGGCACCACCACGATGACACTCATCAATGATAATGAAGTCAAAGAAATCACGCTCATACTGCATATAGTATGGCTTATCATTAGCGCTTTCAACTAATGTAACGCCCTGTTCTTCTGCTTTTTGAGCATTAGGAGAGGTCATCATTGTCTGAAATATAGTGAAGTACAGATTTCGTGCGGTGGGTACTCTGTAATTGTTTTTCTTCAATTCTTTTGGAGTAACACGACACATAGCATCTTCAGGGAACTGGTCAAAGTCATTGATAGCTTGATTAGCCAAAATATTTCTATCAGCTATAAACAATATTCTGGGTGCTCTCTCTGCTCCTTTTGTATTCCACTTTGTCTGTGTAAGTTTCCAACAAATTTGAAACGCAGTATATGTCTTTCCTGTTCCTGTTGCCATAGTCAGCAAGATGCGGTTCTTCTGTTTGGCAACAGATGACAATACATTATTGATGGCAATTTCCTGATAGTAGCGAGGCTGACGGCCACCACTACGATTGAGAGCACAAAGGTTAAATTTATCTCGCAATGGGTTCTCTTCAGGGAATGTCATCTGCCACAAGTCCTGTGGTGAAGGAAAGTTATTTATATCATCTTCCTTACTGGGAACGATATATTCACCCTTACTGTTTTTTATACCCATGTCGATGAAATAAATCTCATCGCCATTAGTACTATATGTAAAACGAATCTTCAGAGCATCTGCATAAAGTTTAGCTTGTTCAACTCCTTCCGATACATCTTTTTCATCACTTTTAGCCTCGATAACAGCCAGTTTTATACCCTTATATTCAAGAATATAATCAGCCTTCTTGGGATTCTTGTGACCTGTTGTGGTGATACGACCAGGTGCAATATATGCACTCTGTTCCACCAGCACTTTACTGCCTGGAACAATGCCCCAACCTGCTTCACTAAGTTTGGGGTCTATCTTATCGTGTCTTGTTTGACTTTCATTCATAGCTTATTCAAATACTTGTTTTAAAATTGCCCTTTTGAATGCATCACACTCGGCCAATATTGTAGTGTGGATTTGTTGTAATCTAAGAATCAAATCTTGAATTTTATTTAATTTATCCACTACCAATACTTGCTCGCTTAGAGGTGGAATAGGGAATTTCTTTTTTTCAAATGTTCCTAAATTTATATTATCTTGAGCGCTTCCCTTACCCATTTTTTTCAACTCTTCTTTATAGTGAAGCAATAAATAATAAATAAAATCTTCGTTTACTTTGGTTTTATCTGGTATCATACCAATTATACTATCTGGAAAGCAGCATGGATAATTCAATATCGCAGTTTCTGCAATATTCGCAGCTATTGTAATACAGATTGTACCTTTAGGCCACAATTTACTCTGAGATAATCCAAAATCATTGTATGTGGTTGTGTGACAAAAAACATATTTATCAGCATTTCTTACATCTCCTGTTTGTATGAAAGGGTAATTACCATTGAATAGTTTTTTGTCATTTCTAGGTCGATGTTTTGATTTTCCTCGTGAAAAATCCTCCGCAATATCGCTTAAAAAATAGAAAACACAATTTTCTTTTGGTGTCATCAACTCTTTGAGAGTAGATCGGAATAATGCCTTTGCCTCACCAACGGCCTTTGCTGCCTTTGCTTTTAGTTGGTCAATCTTAGCAAAGGAATTGTCAAGATAAGAAACAATGCTTTCCTGCTCATCAATATCCTCAGTTACATTGACTTTTCTTTCTCCGTAATCTTTAAAATAAATATGTGGAATGGCTGCTCCTTGCTTGTATTTAGTTAAATCAAGGCTCATTAAGCAGTAACCAATATAGTTGATGTTAAACCCCTTTTGGGGTAATATATATTGCATTGTGCCAATTACAGAACTTTTTGCTGGCATAAATGTAACACGACCTATACCAGAACCATCCTTCACGATTGCAATGTAATTATCTTTTTGATGGTAAGTGCTAATATGGCTTATAATTCCGCTTGCTCCATATACAGGATATGACCCATTTTGCCCTTCAACATCCTTTTGCTTTAGATTTGAAGACCCTTTGTCACAAATGTCTTTTATTCGCAACTCTTTCATTTCAACATATCCATTAGTTCTTTAATTAAATCTTGGCTTTCGCTACTGAGTTCGTTGATTGCATCCAATATCTCCTGTGGTGTACGTTCATCCACCTCTTCTACCTTATTGGGATTTTTCACAGATAGGTCGCAAGAATCATCTAAGTCACTTACGTTGATAGACCATGAACGTTCACTTTCTGCCTTTGTCTTTTGCAAATTCAAGAACTCTTCCATGTCGGCTTCTGTAAGCGGTTGCGTTTTAGTAAAGTGCTTATCTACTTGGTAATACCAAATCTTTTCTGTGGGTTCTCCCTTTGTAAAGAACAGAACAACTGTTTTAACACCTGCACCTGTAAAAACACCACTTGGCAAGTCGAGGATGGTGTGGAGATTACAATTTTCGATAAGCATTTTTCGTATAGCACTGGCATCTCCATTACTAAGGAAAGTATTCTTGATGACAACACCTGCTCGACCACCAGCCTTCAAAATTTTGATAAAGTGCTGCATAAACATGTATGCCGTTTCGGAAGTGCGGATTTCAAAGTTTTGCAATACCTCGCCACGTTCATTACCACCAAAAGGTGGATTTGCAAGAATCACATTCTTACGGTCGCTCTCCTGTATGGTAGCTAAGTTAGTAGCTAGGGTATTTCCGTGCGTGATATTTGGTGCTGATACACCATGGAATATCATATTCATGGTAGCGATAATATAAGGTAAACCTTTCTTTTCCTTACCGAAGAAGGTGTCTTTCTGCAAAGTGTCATGGTCTTTCACACTCTTAATCTTCTCCTTCATGTAAAGAAAAGCCTCGCAAAGGAATCCAGCTGAACCGCAAGCAGGGTCATAAACTGTTTCGCCAATCTTTGGGGCAACCACCTTGATAATGCTGCGTATTAAAGGTCGTGGAGTATAATATTCACCGCCATTACGACCAGCATTGCCCATACGCTGGATATTGTTCTCATAGAGCACGGTCATTTCATGCTTATCTTCGGCACTCTGGAAGTGTAGTTCATCAATCATATTGATAATCTCACGTATATTAAATCCAGAGCGAATCTTATTATGTAGTTCACCAAAGATTTCACCAATCTTGTATTCCAATGTGTCGGTAGTAGTGGCAGTGTTCTGAAACTCTTTAAGATATGGGAAAAGTTTCTGGTCGACAAACTGCACCAAATCATCACCAGTCATGGCATTAATGGTATCTAACACCATTTTACCAGTCTGCTGGTCTTTCTTCTTTGGTGTAGCCCATTGACTCCAGCGATAGAAACCAGTAACCAATCGCTTGTAGGTTTTTCCTTCCAACTCCGCCTCTTCTTCTAGCTCATTTTCAAGGTCATCAAGGTATTTAAGAAACAGCATCCATGATTTCTGTTCCAAATAGTCCAGCTCGCTTCCGCAACCTTGTTCTTTCCACAGGATTTGGTCTATTGCTTTAAATGTATTATCGTATTTCATACCTTCAATTATTATCTGATTTTCTATCTAACTTTAGTAATTCTGTATAATCCACATCAAGGAGTTTTGCCAGTTTTCCTATCATTTCTAAACTTGGTTGTGATGAGTTGTTCACCCATTTGGAAACTGTTGCTCGACTAACTCCTAATTGCTCAGAAACCCACTTACTCTGGATATTCTTCTCTGCAAAAACTACTTTTAAGCGATTCATATATCTGTTATTCTAATTATGATACAAAGATACGCATTATAAACAAAACTAATTTACTTATAAGAAATTAATTTCCAATTTTTATATAGGCTCAATACTTTTGTGGCTCTTCAAGTCAAAAAGAGGGAAAAGAAAAACTCTTCTCCCTTGTTTCAGCCATTAGAATACCCCATCAAAGAGGCTTACAGCTTCTATCTTCTTGTCAAGACTGACCTTTGCATAGACCTCGGTGGAGGTGACACTACCATACCCAAGCACCGCTTTTACCGATGATATATCGACACCTGCTGTAACAGCCAGAGTAGCCATGGTATGTCGGCTACTGTGGTAGATAAAATCCTTTTCTATCCCTGCCTTATCCTTGATGCGCCTGACGTACTTTGATATGTTATTCGATTTCTTAACCAGTTTGAACACAAGCGTTTCAGGGTCGTTATCCTCACGTGGTGGCAGGAGCGACAATGCCATATCATTGAGTGGAACGGCTAACTCTCTTTTGGTCTTTCGCTGGGTGATGCAGATGGTTTTCACTCCATGTATCTCTTGGATATTTCCCCATCTGAGGTGTTGTATATCGCCCAAACGAATACCAGTCATAGAGGATAAACCGAAAGCCAGTTGTACCATTCGTTCATTCTCTGTGGCAGTCTTCACAGCGAGAAAGGCTCTCAACTCTTCAGGAGTGAGGTATTCACGATGCTTGTCGGGTGCGTGGAATCGCTCCCCTTTGGCTAATGTGTGAACAGGATTAAAGGCTATCAAGTCCTCTCTCAATGCTTTATTGAACATTGCTTTGATGGTCTGTTCAAAGAGCAGGAGTGTAAAATCAGCCAGTTTACCGCCATTGTCCTTTATCTGATTGGGATTTCGGTACTCATCCCTCATATAGTCGAACAAACTAGTTATCTCTTCTTTGCTCACATCTTTGAGAAGCATTTTTCTCTTTCCCTTTTTTAGAAGGTACTCTTCAACTCGTTTGCGGACAAGCTCTTTGTGCTGAATCTGTTTCTGGCAGTTATTGCAGTCTTTTGACCACTCCACATACTCATCTATCCAGTCAAGCCAAGTTAGGGTTTTGGCTCTTTCAGCCATACTCAGAGGCTTCTTCTTATCAAAAGATGGTGGGTTGAGTATTCTGTCAGCCTGTATCTTACGTGCTTTGGAGTATGCAATGGCATTGATTTTCTTTGCTCCTGGTACATCATCAGGAACAAGGTACAGACCAAGTGTTTCTTTTTTACGGAAGCCGTTCTCATAGTATTCGAGATAGAGGCTTCTGTTTCCTGCTGTAAGATTTCTCTCTTTGATTTCTACTTTCATACCTGCATCTTTGACTAACTGAACATATAATTGACCAGATTCACGGTTCCCAACTTCTTCTTATCCATGATTTTAGCATATATTTCGGTGGTCTTGATGCTTCTATGACCGAGAATCTTACTCACTGTATATAGGTCAGCTCCGAGGGTGAGCAACAAGGTGGCTGCCGTATGTCGGCTGCAATGGTAGGTGATGTGCTTTTGTATGCCAGCTTCAGCCATCCACTCAGCCAACAGCACTTCAACGGTGGTGTGCGTTATCTTCAGTTGATAGAACACCTGCTCATGGTTTTTGCTCTGCTTTGGCATCCACTTCAAGGCTTCTGCCGATAGCGGTATAGTAACCATATTCTTTGTTTTCACCTGTTTATGCTCGATGTAGAGGGTCTTGCCATCAGCTGCTTTGTGGACTTCATCCCATGTAAGCGACTTTATATCGCTGTATCGCAAGCCTGTGAAGCAGGAGAACAGAAACGCACTCTTCACTATATCGTATCGGCATGGTGTAGCCATCACCTGTTTTATCTCTTCGATGGTCAGGAACTCACGCATGGCACTGTCTTTCTTCGGCTTCTCCTTTTGCTCCAGTTTGAATGGATTGCGTTCTATCAATCCCTCATTGACAGCCAAGCTAAGAGCAGCTGTTAAACGATTGACAAAAATTCGGCAGGTGGTGCTGCTCAAAGTTTTCTTGCCATTGTTGAAGGTGCAGGTACGCAGGAAAGCGATATATCCCTTGCAGAACTCCTTATCCACCTCTTTTAATAGGATATTTGGCTTGTAGATGCTATCGAGATACTGTTTCACTCTATCTCTTGCATTTCGTTTGGAACGCATACTCTCAGCCGATAAGCCACACTCATCAGCGGTGTACTTATCAACCTAGTCTATGAGTGTTGACTGAGAACGTTTTACACTTTCCCAATCCAGAATGCCGTTCTGCTGAATGTCGAGGATGCGTTGAGCCTTCAACTGCTCGGCTAATTTTCGGGTATTCGCATTCTGCAACTTGGCAGAAGCATTGATTTCGGGCACTAAATACAATTTCAGACCCTCTTTCTTCCTCGCACCCTGATAATAGATGTCGAGATAGAGGCTGATATTGCCATCATTGAGCTGTTTTTCACGAATGCGAATAGGCTCTTTCAACTTGATTTCTCTCTTTTTTCTTCCCATTTCTTTTCTGTATTATTCGATTCTTATATTTGTTACTGTATTGTATATCAATTGGTTATGCAAAGAATAAAGATAATACCTGACGGGACAAAAACGGGACAAAATGGTGCAAAATATATGCTAAATTAGGAAAGAATAGCACTTCTATCGAAATTTGTCATCATATCTTAACTTGTTATAAATCAGTGAGATTTTATCACTAATTTATCCGATACTAACCTATGTTTTGACCCACTTGAAGTAATTGACGCATTTGTAATGAATCAGGATCAAAAAATAGAATATAAAAAAAAGTGGGGAGTTATTATTATAGGAGAAAATGAAGTAGAGATATTAAATGAAGGGTATTTGAGGGGTTAGCGTCCAAAAATGACGTATATGATAAACGATGTAAAAGACCGACCTTTGCTTTCGTTAAATCAAAAGCCAAGTTTATGTATAGTTACAATGATTTTGAG